>ERZ778504.579-NODE-579-length-36852-cov-4.539664_pt1 | contig 36852 bp, 33 predicted proteins | sample MGYA00510046_ERZ778504 | MGnify/ENA primary metagenome ERZ778504 (study PRJEB29527, sample SAMN07138964) | mouse gut metagenome | material: feces | host: mouse | place: China:Nanjing | collected 2016-01-25 ...
CCTCTATGTAATATACAAAAAATTATGGAAAAATCAGTACAACACTTAAACTTAGTTTTAATAGAAATAGTATTTGTTGTTGTCAGTGCACTTCTGCCCTATTTATTGTATACTATAGCTTTAAAATACATGGAAGCAGGAAAGGCCTCCATAATGGCATCTACAGAAGCAATAGCTGCTACACTATTTGGCATTCTTTTTCTACATGAAAAACTGACGGTAAATATAATACTTGGTATTATAGCAGTAGTTTTTTCTATTGTTGTTCTTAACGTAAAGATACCAGTGAAGGTAAAGACAACCAAGCCCGAAATTCCTGAATCTACTTCAGTAAATTAAAAAATACCATGCATCCGTTTTGCTTACGGCTGCATGGTATTTTAATCTTGTAGTTCATACCAGATATCGACAGAATTTTTAATACAATCTTTAATCTTATCGTAATGTTTTCCTTGAATGATATTGTATATTTTTGTATGTGCCTCATACGCAAGTTCGCCTTTTTGACGTATATGCGTATGAGAAATGGAAGCTTTAAGAGAGTCAATCACAAAATAGTAGATTCGTGCTGCCAAAGGATTGCAGCAGGCTTCACCTAAAATGTGATGAAATTCCATATCTTTTTTAAAAATCGTATCGGTGTCAGCATTAGTATGGATTAAGGCTTCTAGTTCTTCTAGATTTTTTTTGAGAGCTTGTCTTTGACATTCATTTTCATCAAAGTGATCAATAACAAGTTCAACAATATCGGTTTCAAATATTTTTCGAAATTCATAGAGATTGTTTACGTCAGGGTTAGTAACAAAATACGTAAAAAGAAGTGAGTCTAGCAAATTGCTGTCAGGTGATTCGCAGACATAGGTACCATTGCCAACTCGGATATCGACCAATCCAAATGCAGACAAAATTTTCATTGCTTCCCTGACGGATCCTCGGCTTACATTGAGCCCTTCCGAAATTTCCAATTCATTGGGAAGTTTATCGCCCGGAAGAAGCTTCCTGTCCATTAACAGCTGTTTAATACTATTTACAACAATATCAACAGCGGATTCTCTTTTTGCTGCTTGAAATAAATTATTCATAACTTCTCTATCCTTCAACATAGCTATAAAGCGAAAAAAACACCTAATTTATACTTTGCTAATATTATAACGAAAAAAATGTAGAACGTCAAACGATTAATAGATATTTTTTAAAATCTATTGACTTTTTATTCAAAATATAGTATACATTAAACATCAGATGTTTAATGTATATAGTTTTATCCGAATAAATAAAAAGGAGGAGTTTGTATGAACGCAGCAGAATTAAAACAGATTGCCAATGATCTACGTTTAACTGCCGTAGAAATGGTTTACAAAGGGAAAGATGGGCATCCGGGACCGGCGTTGTCTATTGCAGATATTGTATCAGTATTATATTTTGATGAAATGAGAGTTGATCCCAGGAATCCTAATTGGGAGGACAGAGATAGATTTATTTTGTCAAAGGGACATGCTTGCCCTATTTATTATGCAGCACTTTCAAAAAAGGGATATTTTGGAGAAGAAGTCGAAGATTTTCAGCTTCGTGCGTTGGGAAGTAAATTTCAGGGACATCCTGTTATGAATAAAACAAAAGGTGTCGATATGACGTCAGGATCTTTGGGAAATGGAATATCTATTGGTTCTGGAATGGCTATAGCAGGTAAATATCTTGGAAAAGATTACAATGTATTTGTTATTACTGGAGATGGAGAGCTTCAAGAAGGTGTATGCTGGGAAGGAATTAATTCAGCAGCCGGACATCATCTGGATAATTTGATTGTATTTGTAGATAAGAATGGCTGGCAGAGTGGCGGCAGTATCGAAGAGACAATCGGGTCAAATAATATCAAAGATCGGTTTGAGGCGTTTGGATGGGACGCGCAGGAAATTGATGGACACAATATTGAAGAGATTCAAAAAGCGATATCAAATGCTAAAAATGTAAAGGGAAAACCTAGTGTAATTGTTTGTGCTTGTACCAAGGGAAAGGGAATTCCTTACATGGAGAACAATAATGCATGGCATAAGGGAGTTCCCACACAAGAACAATATGAAGAGGCAAGAAAGGTGTTAGGAGGTGTGTTATAATGGCAGGATTTAAAGGAACAAGAGAGGCGTTTGCACAGGCACTTTTAGATATGGCGGAAGAAAATGATAAAATCATGTTTGTATCACCTGATTCATTAAAAGCAATGCGTGCGACAAAATTTGCGGAGGTTCATCCCAATCAGTATGTTGAGGTGGGAATTTCTGAACAGAATGCGGTTGATACTGCAGCGGGCTTGGCAGCGGCAGGATTAATGCCATTTGTAGGCACCTATGCAGGATTTCTTACTATGCGTGCTTGTGAACAAATGAGAACATTCGTGGCATATCCTAATTTAAATGTAAAATTTGTAGGAATTAATTCAGGACTTCTTGGAGGAGAAAGAGAGGGCGTTACTCATCAGTTTTATGAGGAGCTTGGTATTCTCTCCAATATTCCTAATTATACTATTTTTACTCCAGCGGATGCAGCGCAGACTTATCATGCAGTAAAACTGGCAGCAGAAATTGACGGTCCAGTATATGTGCGTGCAGGAAGCGGAAAAGAAATTGATGTTTACGACATAGAAACACCATTTAGTGAAGAGGGAATACGCATTTTGAAAAAGTATGGAAATGATACGCTTTTACTTTCCTGTGGCTTTGTCTTGGATCGTGTTCTGAAAGCTGCAGAGATTTTGAATGACAAAGGAATTAATGTAACAGTAGGTGATGTAAATATTTTATATGGAAATAATCCGCAGAAGATATTAGAAGCAATCGCTAAGGTAAATACAATTGTGACAGTAGAAGATCATAATGTGAACGGCGGTATGGGGGCATATATCAGTAAGTTGGTTGTAGAAAATGATCCAAAATATGTAAAGAGAATGGGACTTACTACGTTTGGAGAGTCTGGATCAGCAAAAGAACTTGCAGATGCATATGGATTTTCTCCAGAAAATATCGCAAAGACAGTGGAAGAAAATTTGAAATAAATTTGGAGTAATAAAGAGGTTTGAAATATATAGAAAAAGAGGTTATATACAATGGAAAAAATTGTAGTAAGTGTAATTGGAGCCGGCGGTAAGATGGGAACAAGGACAAGTATTAATCTGGCAAAAAAAACGGATGTATTTGAACTTTTGATGGTGGAAGCTTCAGAATCAGGTATACAGAGTATCAAAGATAGAGGATTTGAACCTATACCGGTTGAAGAGGCCTTGAAAAAATCAGACGTTGTTGTATTTGCGGTCCCCGATATATTAATTGGTAAGTTATCAGCGATTTATGTACCAATGTTGAAACCCGGAACAGGATTTATTATATTGGATCCGGCCGCTGCTGTTGCAAAAGAATTGACTCTTAGGAATGATTGTACATTTGGCGTTGCCCATCCTTGCCATCCTTCTTATTTCTTGGATCAGGATACTTATGAAGCACGTCAGGATAGGTTCGGGGGCTGCGGGGGAAAACAGGATATTGTAATGTCAAAGATTCAGGGGGATGATGATCGTTTTGCACAGTGTGTGGAAGTAGCAAAACAGATGTATGCTCCAGTAGAACATGCTTACGTTATGACATCGGAGCAGATAGCATTTTTGGAACCTACTCTTGTGGAACTTTTGGGAGCGACCTGTTTATATGCTATGGCAGAGACAGTAGAGGAAGCAAAAAAAAGAGGAATTCCTAAAGAGGCAGCAGTTTCATTCCTTACCGGACATATTTATAACTTGTCTGCTAATTTTTTGGGATACATACCAGGGAATCCTCCGGTATCAGATGCATGTAAGGTGGCTATTTCACTTGGAAACAGGCTTGTCATGAAGGAGAACTGGAAAGAGATTTGGAAGGATGAAGTCCTGCATAAAGTAATTGCGACCATGTTACACCCAGAAAATCCACAAATATAGGAGGATAAAAGATGAAGATAGTTGTACTTGATGGTTATACCTTAAATCCGGGAGATTTGGACTGGAAGGGATTGGAAGCTTTGGGAGAGTGTACAGTATATGATCGGACTTCTCTTACGGATATAGAGGAGGTGATCGAAAGGATTGAAGACGCAGATATTGTATATACAAATAAAACGCCTCTTCCTGAAATATTTTTTGAAAAATGTAAAAATTTAAAATTTGTTGGAGTACTAGAGACTGGCTATAATGTAGTCGATATCGCGGCGGCAAAGAAAAAGAATATTCCGGTGGCAAATATACCTACTTATGGAACAGCAGCAGTCGGTCAGTTTGCTATTGCACTTCTTTTAGAAATCTGCCATCATATTGGTCATCATAGCAAGGTAGTTCATGAGGGAAAATGGGCAGAGAATCCAGACTGGTGTTTCTGGGATTATCCACTTATTGAACTGGATGGAAAAACGATGGGGATTATAGGATATGGGAGAATTGGGCAGGCCACAGGAAAAATTGCACAAGCTCTTGGCATGAAGGTGCTTGCTTATGATTCGTACAGGAATGAAAAACTGGAATCCGATACATGCTACTATGTCGATTTGGATGAGCTGCTTGTCGCATCCGACGTTATTGCTTTACATTGTCCGTTATTCCCGGAAACAGAGAAAATAATCAACAAATCAACGATTGCTAAGATGAAAGATGGAGTAATTATTCTTAATAATTCTAGAGGACAATTAATCGAAGAAGAAGATTTGGCAGATGCACTGAATAGTGGCAAGGTAATGGCGGCAGGTTTGGATGTTGTATCTACAGAACCAATAAAAAATAATAATCCTCTTTTGTTCGCTAAAAATTGCTTGATTACACCACATATTTCTTGGGCATCAAAGGAATCTAGAAAAAGATTAATGGATATTGCGGTATCTAATCTACAGGAATTTTTAAATGGCACTCCTAAAAACATTGTAAATTAGCAAAATATTGTTTTCGATAAATTATATCAGCCGTAAGCGACATTCCGTTGATGGACAACATCCCTATGTTTCTTATTACGGTTAGCATTGTAGGACAGTATTTGTATCAGATAAGAAAGGTTTTGTCATTGCAAATGTTTCCTTTCCAGCAAAATAAAAGGAGGGCCATTAGGTCCTCCTTTGGTCTCAGTCCTCGCGAGCATGTGAAATCTGATTACTGGAATGAAGTCTATCACCTCGGTTTTAAACTGTCTATTGTAAATCGAAGTGTGCAATTTATAGATATCCTCGCAGATCTTTGCATAATTTTTCTTCGATGGATATTAGCTTTTTGCACAGCCCTTTGGAAGTGTTGTCGGCCTGAGTGTATTGGTTCAGGTATTTGTTCAGCGTCTTTATACCCATATCGCAGCCATCGGTAATCAGGTCTGCGACTGTAGCATCACTGTCATCCAGTCCCATCTTCACATTTGACTTAAGCCATGACATTCCCTTCGCTATAGGGGATGGTTCTTTGTAGTCGCTTCCATGCTGAACAAGTAGTGTATGAATCTCATTTCCCAATGTGCGGTGCTCCTCTTTACTTTGCTCCAGAATTTTTTTTAGCTTTGCGTCTTTGGTTTTTTCTAATATTTCATCAATAGAAACAACAGCCATATTCGTTCCGGCATCACATTCTTTTAGTAATTCAATCGTATCATTCATTTCCATATAATACCTCCGTAGCAGTTTTGTCCTTTAGTATGTTCTTGTTTTGGAAATATTATGCATTGATTGAAATCTGTATTGTTTTCCATTCGCCAGGCTTTAAGGACTCGTCTAAACGGATATTATCAATGGAAATCCGTTTCAGGCGGATAACGCAGCATCCGGCAGTTTTCAGTATTCGTCGTATCTGGCGTTTCCGACCTTCCGTAATAGTGATACGTCCCATAACAACTGGATGGTCGGGACGGTTGTGGGTGGTTAAAGCCTGAACTTCCGGATGGAGCGAGGGCAGGATCTCAGGGTGTGTCATTAACTGGTTCCATCGCCCGTCATCTGTGATGATAAGAAGTCCTTCGGTCTGACGGTCAAGGCGTCCGACAGGGGATAGATTCGGATTATCGAGATCTTTAAAATAATCCATTACCGTCGGGTAGCGGGAATCCCGTCTTGCACTGACACAGCCAAAAGGTTTATAAAACATATAATAGTGAAACATAAGAATATCCTTATCTGTCATGGGAATTTAGGAAAATTTATCCTACGGTCATGATTGCTGTGCCAAGTACTACCAGTACGATTCCGGTCGTCCGGTTCAAGGTGATGGCACTTGCTTTGTTTGCAAATTTGGCTGCGATCCTTGCCCATAAAAGTGTGGAGAGAATATAGAATACAAGTGTCCATATATCAGGTATGCCGCCGATTCCAGCCGATAAATTTGATAAGCATGTTAATCCTCCTGTTTGAAATGATTTTGTATATTGTTAGTGATTTTTTCAAAAAACTCATTCATTTTTTCACAGTCATCAGAGGTAAATCCCTGAAATAAAACAGAGGCAAACTCTTTTTGCGCATTCCGTCCGTCACAGATAATATCGGAGGCAGACTCACGGATAGATAAATGTATGGTTTTTCGGTTATGTTCAGTCTGTTGCTTTTTGATATACCCTTTTTCAGCCAGAGAATTAACTGCCAGAGAGACATGAGATTTTGTCAAGAGTAAATTAATTTAAGAGCAGAAAGCGGTGATCATGATCGGAACTCTGTCATCAGAAGCAGCCAGTTCGCCCGCCACCACCGCATGATTTGCCAGTATCCCATACCGCCGAGACCGTATTCTTTGATCAGGTTGAATTTTGCCTGTATGCTCCTGACGTCTTCAAACCATACTTCGTGTGGAATATTGTCGCGGACATAATTAAAATAAGGGGACATGGCTGTTTCGTCAAAATAAATCTCAACATTGTTTCTTATGGCAATCTGTACAGCTTCTACATTTCCGATCGTGGTTGCTACGGTTCGTTCCCGTTCAAAAGGAAGAGGCCAGTCGTAGCCATAGTTTGGGATGCCGAGATGGATCTTTTCGGCTGGGATTTCTGTTATAGCATAATCTACCACCCGGCGTACCATGTTAATGGGTGCCACTGCCATATTAGGTCCGTATTTGTATCCCCACTCATAGGTCATGAGAAGAACGTAATCGGCGGCCGCGCCTAAGGCGGCATAATCTTTGCCCTCGTATAAGAGTCCGGGCTGATCGGCTGAGGTTTTGGGAGCAAGGGCGACAGAGACGGTAAAGCCATATGGGTGAAGTGTGTCTGCGAGCTCTCTTACAAAGGAAGAGAAAAGATCTCTGTCGGAGGCTTGTATAAATTCAAAATCTATATCGATTCCGGCATAGCCTTTTTCGCGCAGAGTGGAGAGAATCTGTTGGATGAGGTTTTCCTTATAGGCTTCATTGCGGACAACAGAAGAGATCAGATTATTATTAAACTGACCGGATGTGTCAAGAGGAGTCAATGTGAGGATCGGCCTTGTGCCTTCTGACCACGCAGCAGAGATCATCCAGTTATCATCATTCGGGGGGAAGATTAAGTCTCCCTCCATAGAAAAGCCATAGGAAAAGACAGAAAGCTCGGTAAGAAAGGGGAGCGTTTCATTAAGAACCCAGTTGCTGATATAAGTGTAGGCATAGCCGTTGGTCTGTATGCCAGGCTTTCCGGACGGAATAGGATCATCTGTAATAAAGAGTGCCTGACCGATAGTAAGGGCATAAGGGTATATGAGCTGGTTGTCATAGATTATGGAATCGGCGGCTACTCCATATGAATCAGCGATAGTATCTACAGTATCTCCGGCAGTCACAGTATAAATTGCCATATGTACCTCAAAACAATATATTTTTTTTAATATATGTATGCAGAAGAGCGGAAATGACTTGACCAGGCATTTGGCTGCATGATAAAGTGAGAAAAGTAGGATTTTCGTTAGAAATCTAAAGTTATTATGTGTGTCGAAAGAGACAAAAGAGTAAACGTAAATTGGGGGAAAAGATATGAAGAAAAGTAATCCGGCAGCTTTGCTGCCGATCGGCGTGTTTTTGGTTTTGTATTTGGGACTTGGTATTCTGTTTGAATATGTAATGAAAATTCCGATGGGATTTTATAATATTCCGATCGTAGTCGCGTTTTTGGCGGCGATCTTAGTTGCATGCCTTCAGAACAGAGAGGTAAAATTCGATGATAAGCTGGGAATCATGGCACAGGGGCTGGCCGATAAGAACATTATCACGATGCTCCTTATCTTTCTGGTAGCTGGCGCGTTTGTAGGAGTTGTAGGGAGAAGCAGTGCAGAAAGCGTTGCGTATTTTATGCTTTCACTTATTCCGCCTCAATTTGCAGTAGCAGTACTGTTTGTGGTAGCGTGTTTTGTCTCGACAGCCATGGGAACATCTGTAGGGACGATTACGCTTATCACGCCTATTGCCGTGACGGTAGCGCAGGCTTCGGGGTTCAGCCTGCCTCTTTGTATTGGTTCGGTTATGGGAGGAGCGATGTTCGGGGATAATCTTTCCTTTATCTCAGACACGACGATCGCAGCCTGCAACGGACAGGGATGTGCGATGAAAGATAAGTTCCGGGAGAATTTTGGGATTGCGTTTCCGGCGGCTGCTGTAACACTCATTTTAATACTTGTATTGTCGCTCCGCACAGATTTAAGCGGGGCAGTGACTCAGGAGTATAATCTGATACAGATCATTCCGTATGTTCTTGTACTGGCAGGGGGAATCATTGGTATCAATGTATTTGTCGTGCTTTTGATCGGAATCGCCTCCGGTTCGCTTATTATGCTTGCGACCGGACAGACTGCACCGACAGACCTGCTTGCCAATATGGGTTCCGGCGTATCGGGAATGTTTGAGACTTGTATGGTCGCAGTCCTCGTAGCGGTAATGTGTGCCCTGATCCGGGAATATGGTGGTTTTGAGGCACTCCTTTCAGCAATCCGGCATGTCTTCAAAGGAAAGAAAGGCGGACAACTTGGAATGGGACTTCTTGTATGTGCAATGGATGTGGCAACAGCCAATAATACAGTAGCAATCGTTATGGCTAACCCTATCGCAAAAGAGATGGCACAGGAATACGGAGTAACCCCAAGAAAGACGGCCTCTTTGCTTGATACCTTCTCCTGTATCTCTCAGGGAGCCATTCCCTACGGTGCACAGATGCTCGTAGCAATATCTGCAGCAAATGAATTGGGACACGAAATAACAGCCTTCCATATCATTCCGAACCTGTTCTATCCGGGACTGCTGCTTATAAGCTCGCTTGTATTTATTTTTCTGATTCCGCAGAAGAACCAGAATGAATCCGGCAAATAGATTGCGGAGTTGTTCCTCTGTATTTACAAATGCTGTTTTGTAAAATATTATGAAAATAGTACAGAGGCGGAAACCATGTAATGTTGACTTCCTAAATAGATAATGTTAAAATTAACTTCATCAAATAAAAGCGTTAAAGGGGTAAAGTACAATGCCGATTACAGAGATTTTAGAGGAAAACTGCAGAAAATACGGAGAGGATATCTGTCTGGTTGAGATTAACCCGCAGCTCAAGGAGGACCGGAGAATTACATGGAAAGAATATTCATTGATGGAGCCGACCCCATTTGTTCATTACCGCAGAGAGATCACATGGAATGTATTCAATGAGAAAGCGAACCGTTTTGCCAATCTTCTTTTGAGCCGGGGGGTGAAAAAGGGAGACAAGGTGGCGATTCTGCTGATGAATTGTTTAGAATGGCTGCCGATTTATTTTGGAATATTGAAGACAGGAGCGTTAGCTGTTCCGCTCAATTTCAGATACTCATCGGAAGAGATTGAATACTGCCTGAATCTTTCGGAGTCTGATGTATTGGTTTTTGGACCGGAGTTTATCGGGCGTGTGGAAGAGATCGCAGATTCTATTTCAAAAAACAGGCTGATTTTTTATGTGGGAGACGGCTGTCCGTCGTTTGCGGAGAGTTATGCACAGCAGTCTGCGAATTGTTCCTGCCAGTCACCGGATATTGTGCTGCGCGATGTAGATGATGCGGCGATTTATTTTTCGTCAGGGACAACCGGATTTCCGAAGGCGATTTTACATAATCATGAAAGTCTGATGCATTCGTGTAAAGTTGAACAGAGTCATCACAGGCAGACAAAGGACGATGTTTTCCTTTGCATTCCGCCGTTGTACCATACGGGAGCGAAGATGCATTGGTTCGGAAGCTTCCTGACAGGAAGCAAGGGAGTTCTCCTGAAAGGTACGACACCGGAGATTATCTTGGATGCGGTGTCTAAGGAAAAATGTACGATCGTGTGGCTTCTTGTTCCGTGGGCGCAGGACATTCTGGATGCATTGGACCGGGGAGATGTGAAGCTTGCAGATTATGAATTGAGCCAGTGGAGGCTTATGCATATTGGCGCGCAGCCAGTACCGCCAAGTCTGATCAAGCGGTGGAAGAAATATTTTCCGAACCATAAATATGATACTAATTATGGACTCAGTGAGTCTATCGGACCAGGCGCCGTTCATCTGGGAATTGAAAATATACATAAAGTGGGAGCTATCGGAAAGGCAGGTTATGGCTGGAAAACACGGATTGTAGACGAAAATGGACAGGATGTGGACAGGGGAAGCGTAGGCGAGCTGATTCTTAAGGGTCCTGGAGTCATGACCTGTTACTACAATGATGAGAAAGCCACGGCCGAAGTTCTGAAAGACGGATGGCTCTATACCGGCGATATGGCACAGGAAGATGAAGATGGATTTATTTTTTTGGTAGACCGTAAGAAAGATGTCATTATCAGCGGGGGTGAGAATATATATCCGGTACAGATTGAAGATTTTATGCGTGCCCATGAAGCCATAAAGGATGTGGCGGTCATCGGACTGCCTGACAAGAGGCTTGGGGAGATATCAGCGGCGATTGTTGAGAGAAAGGAAGGTTATACATGTACGCAGGAAGATTTGGATCAGTTCTGTAAAAAGCTTCCGCGTTACAAGCGTCCGCATAAATATATTTTCGCGGAGGTTCCGCGTAATGCGACGGGTAAGATTGAGAAGCCGAAGCTTCGGGAAATTTATTGCGGCGACCGTCTGGTAGAGATGCAGAATCGGGGCTAACTGTCAATGTTACTGCAATGGCAGATAACTTGTACGATTTCGTCCACGGACTCTTGTTTGCCGCCGGCTTCCCATTTTAAAAAGACGTTTAGAAGCGCTCCGCCGTAGTAATAAAGCTCATAGGCGGAGTGTGGATAAACGGGAGCAACCAGCTTGGTGAGATATTCGTCAATGGCATGGAGCATCAGAGAGTGGAGGTTTGCATTGGCCAGAGTGAGAAAGAATATGGCATACTGGTCAAAGAATAAAAAAGCATGACGGATGTGCGCAGCGTCATAGAAGGTTTCTATGCCGATGGAACGGTTGCACTCCTCCAGATACAGTTCGATGATCTCGTGAAGATAGCTGTTGAGGGCCTCTGTTTTTGACTGGAAATAATGGTAGAAGGTCATACGGGATACGCCTGCTTTTTTGACAATATCTGATATGGTAATATCTTCAAAAAGTTTATTCTGCATTAAAGCGATAATCGATTCACCGATGCATTGTCTGGTGAATCGGTTTCTTTTTGTAAAATTTTTCCCTAAAATGCTTTTCATTAAAGAAACATCATGTTTCATGTCTTTTCTCCTAAAAGTTTACATATTGTACCTATCTGTAAATTGTATCATGGAAGGCGGTGAGATACAATAATAAGTAGTAATAAAAACTACATGTCAAACTTATGATGATACGTATGAAGCTAAAGGAGAAAACCATGGGAAAGATAATTTTACTTGCAGAGACAGGCTCAGATATTACAGATGAAGTGGCGGAAAAGTATGGGATTTATATTGTGCCAATGCATGTATCCTTCGGAGAGGTTACGAAAGATGACGCGACATTTCCGGCAGAAGAGGTATGTGAATTTTATGAGAGGACAGGAAAGCTTCCGAAGACAAGCGGGAGTGTACCGGAAGATTTTGAAAAGATATTTGACCGCATCCATGGGGAGCATCCGGATGGACAGATTTTATATCTGGCATACTCATCCGTGACAACCTGTTCTTATCAAAGCGGACAGATTGCGGCGGAGGGAAGAGATTACGTTACCAGTATTGATACGAAGCATGTGTCGGTAGGACAGTATGCGGTTGTGGTAACAATGGCAGAGCTTCTTAAAAAGCATCCAGAATGGACGGTTTCTGAAGCGGCAGAAAAAGCAAGAGAAGTGTCAGAAAGTGTCCGCATGTGTTTTGTACCGGACAAACTTGAATTTCTGCGTGCTGGAGGCAGAGTAAGCAACACCGCGGCTCTCTGCGGTACACTTTTAAAGATACATCCCCAGATCGATATTCTGGACGGATATCTGAAAGCGACGAAAAAGCATAGAGGAAGTATGAAAAAGATTGTTGCAGGACTGGTTACAGATTATATCAGAGAGCATAAGCTTGATCTGGATGAGATATGGCTGATCTGTTCACCGCGCATGTCAGACGAGGTGAGAGAAAATGCAGAAGGAGCAGCTTTAAAGTGCGGAGCAAAGAAAGTGACATGGGTGCAGACGGGAGGTGTCATTACCACACACGGAGGACCAGGTGCATTCGGAGTAGTTGGAATTTCTGGAAAAATGTGATATAGTAACAATACAGGATATTTTCCAAAGGCGGTAATACCTGACTGTCAGACTTTCATTTTGTCTGGCGGCCGGGTATTTTTGCAGATATCGTGCGGGCAGACTATTTTGCCCTGACATCAGTTGGCATAGAAGTCATACTTGCCAACGCAAAAGGAGGTACATAACAAGTGAAGAAGGAAAAAGGCTATCGGGTGATTTTTTATCTGGCAGGACTTTTGATTCTGGCATTCGGTATTACACTTAACACGAAGACAGGGCTTGGTGTATCGCCGATCATTTCAGTATCTTTCAGTATATCGACGATATTAGATGTCAATTTCGGAGATATGACATTTTTGTGGTACGCCATATTTGTATTAATTGAGGTGCTTCTGCATACGGTGATGTCTAAAAGAAGCGGACGATCTGGGAAGGTCAGAGTGACGGACTTAAAAAAAGCGGTTGCGGCAGATGTTCTGCAGATTCCTCTCTGTCTGATGTTTACGAGATTTATGAATCTGTTTTCAGTGATGCTCCCAGAGCTTGAGAGTGACTGCGCCGGGACATTTGCTGGAAGTTTTGCTGGGAGGCTTTTGCTTCTTATTCTTGCGATCATTCTTACAGGAGTAGGAGCGGTCTTGTCGCTGGATATGAGGATTGTCCCGAATCCGGGAGATGGGATCGTACAGGCGTTGAGTGATTTTTCAGGAAAGAATGTAGGTTTTGTCAAGAACTGTTTTGATACCTTCAATATCTGCCTTACCATTACACTAAGCTTTGTATTCGCGGGTCATATCATTGGAATCGGTATAGGAACAGTGCTTGCCGTTATTGGAGTCGGACGGGTGATGGCTCTTTTTAACTACCTATTTTTAGAGAAGATAAGCCGGATTTCCGGAATTGAAAAGAACTGAGGAATTAAAACGCACAGGCAGCAGGAAGAAACAAGAATCAGGTTAATAAAGAAGGGAGCAGTTAATATGGAAAATATACATTCTATGATGGAGCTTGGGGAGAAACTAGATATTAAGTTTGAGGAACTGGTTGATAACTGTATGCGTTCCGGCGCTATAGACCAGAATCTTTATCTTGAATATGATGTAAAACGGGGGTTGCGTGATTCTAACGGGAAGGGTGTCCTGACAGGTCTAACCGAGATATCAGATGTGGTGGCGATGAAGCGGGTAAACGGGAAGTCTTACCCGGTAGAAGGCGAGCTTTTCTATCAGGGAGTTAATGTGAAGGACATTGTAGGCGCCGGAGGAAGAGAGCGGTTCTTGTTTGAGGAGGCAACTTATCTGCTCCTCTTTGGCAAACTTCCGGGAAATGATGAATTTGAAAGTTTTATTAAGATACTGGGAAGCTTACGTGAGCTTTCCGGGCAGTTTGTCAGAGACGTAGTTATGAAAGCGCCTCCGGCAAATATTATGAATGCTTTGCAGAAATGTATCGTGCTTCTGTATTCTTATGACGCAAGACCGGATGACATATCTGTGTCGAATGTGCTGCGGCAGTCTCTGCAGTTGATCGCGAAGATGCCTATGATGAGTGTGTACGCTTATTATGCGTACCGGATGTTCCATTTTGATAAAACATTGATGGTGCGTCCGCCGAAGCCAGAGCTTTCTACGGCGGAAAATATTCTGTATATGCTCCGCAAGGATGGAAAATATACGCAACTTGAAGCAAAGGTGCTTGATATCGCCCTTGTACTTCATGCAGATCACGGAGGCGGTAATAACAGTACTTTTACCAATCACGTGGTGACAAGTTCGGGAACAGATACTTATTCGGCTGTGGCAGCGTCTATGTCGTCTCTGAAAGGCCCTCGTCACGGCGGTGCGAACCTGAAGGTTATGCAGATGTTTGATGATCTTAAAACAAATTGCCCGGATATTAAAGATGAGAAAGCTGTGACGGATTATTTGGTGAAAATACTGGATAAAGAAGCATTTGATAAAGCAGGGCTGATCTACGGTATGGGGCACGCGGTCTATACGATTTCAGATCCGAGAGAAGTTGTACTAAAAGATTATGCACAGAGGCTTTCCGTAGCGAAAGGAATGGAAGAGGAATTCGCGCTTTATAATATGGTTGAGGATATCTCCTCAAAGCTTCTGATGGAGAGAAGAAGGCTGTTCAAACCGATCTGTGCAAATGTGGATTTTTACAGCGGGCTTGTATATTCTATGCTTGGAATTCCAACGGAGCTGTTCACACCGATTTTTGCGATATCAAGAATATCTGGCTGGAGCGCGCACAGGCTCGAGGAGCTGGTAAATAAGGGGAAGATTATCCGTCCAGCATACAAATATGTGGGGCATCATGTAGACTATCAGAAGCTTTGCAAGAGGGAGTAGATGATGTAGCCGAACAGTTTATATACTCAATATATTGTATTAATATATATAGAAAAAAATAATAAGTGAATTAATTTATGTACAATATCAATTGGACATCGCATTCGTATAAGTTCATAATGTAAGAGTAGTTATAATGAGTTACTCAAAAGAGAAAGAGAGGAAAGTTACATGAATTTGTACGATTCAAAGAAGAAACTTGCAGTGGCTGGAATCCTCTGCGGAGTTGTCGCGGCAATTCTTGCGTATTTCGGGAATCCGGCTAACATGGCTTTTTGTATTGCGTGTTTTGTGCGTGATATGGCAGGCGCATTAGGAATGCATCAGGCGGAAGTAGTGCAGTATGCAAGACCAGAGATTGTAGGGCTGGTATTGGGGGCGTTCCTGATTTCAGCAGTAACAAAGGAATACCGTTCAACAGCGGGTTCATCACCGATGATCCGGTTTGTTCTGGGTATGGTAATCATGATCGGCTCGCTGGTATTCTTAGGCTGTCCGCTTCGTATGGTAATCCGTATGTCTGCAGGAGATTTTAACGCATGGGTTGCACTGATAGGGTTTATCCTTGGTGTTGCAACAGGTACGTTTGCATTAAAACAGGGCTTCAGTCTTGGACGTTCCCATGATACGGGGAAAGAGAGCGGAACAGTGCTGCCGTTCCTTTTGGTCGGCATACTTGTACTTGCAGCTTTTGGACTCCTGAAAGCAAGCGAAGCAGGTCCGGGAAGTATGCATGCGCCGATCATCTTATCTCTGCTTGGCGGTCTTGTATTCGGCGCGCTTGCGCAGAAGTCAAGAATGTGTTTTGCCGGCGGTATCCGTGACGTGATCCTTATGAAGAACTTTGATCTTCTGACGGTAATCGGCGGAGTGTTTGTTGTAATGCTGATATTTAACGTTGCGACAGGAAGATTTGTTCCGGGATTTGATACGCCGGGAATCATCGCACACTCCAATCATCTTTGGAACATCCTTGGCATGTACGCAGTTGGATTTGCGGCAGTGCTGGCAGGAGGCTGTCCGCTCCGTCAGTTGATTTTAGCGGGGCAGGGTTCATCCGATGCGGCCGTGACAGTGCTTGGATTATTCGTCGGCGCAGCTCTTTGTCATAACTTAGGACTTGCGTCAAGCGGAACAGCGCTTAACGCAGAGACGAACGAGGTTGTAGCAGGAGCAGCAACGCCGGCGGGAAAAGTGGCGGTAATCATCTGTATTATTGTATGCTTTATCATCGCATTCACAAATAAACGAGAAAATGTAAAATAGGAGGACTTTGGATTATGAAGGAAGTAGATGCAAGAGGTCTTTCCTGCCCGGAGCCGATTATGCTAACGGCAGAAGCTTTAAAGAGCGCTGATGGACCGGTAAAAGTATTGGTTAGTGAGCCGCACCAGAGAACCAATGTGGAAAAGCTGGCAAAAGACCGCGGTAAAAAGACAACGACAAAAGAGATTGATACAGGATTTGAGATTATAATCGAATAATTCTTAACATTGTCTGCCAGACTTGATGTCTGGCAGCTTTTGCGTTATAATACTTCAATGGAAAAATGGAGTATAAAACAAAAGAAAAGGGGATATTATGGCTAACTTTTTGTACGTAATTGTTAAGATGATTGCAGTGATCCATGATATGATCATGACATGGAACGATAGCTTTGAGACGGTTTTTTCGGATAAGGAGCTGCATTTTCTTGTGATTGGATTTCTTGGTATGGGGATGCTCTTTGTCATCTATCCGTTGTTTAAGCTTCTAAGTGAGAACCACGTGCTGGTAATTGCTTGGATCTATGTGTTTACAGTGATTATCGTGATCGTATTTGCCATTGAGATCGGTCAGGGGATTACGGGAACCGGAACAATGGATTTTGATGATATCGTAGCAGGTGTCGCAGGGTTTATGGCGATGTTTATCGCGTTTGTAGTCGTGCGCGCCGTGGTGCTGGGAATATTCAGGCTGATTCGCTCTCTGTTCGACGGCGGAAGCGGCAGAAGTAAGGGCAGACGAAGAAGAAATGATTACGATGACTATGATGATTACGATTATTAAACGGTAATTTCTAGTAGTAACTCCAGTGAGGGTAGGATATACGGATAATGAAAAATATAGTATTAGGAATATTGGCGCATGTAGATGCGGGAAAGACGACGCTTTCTGAGGGCATTCTGTATCTGACAGGAAAGATCAGGAAACCCGGACGCGTGGATCACGGCAATGCCTTTCTGGATAATTTTGAACTTGAGAGAGCGCGCGGTATTACAATCTTTTCAAAGCAGGCGGTATTCGATATGGAAAATTTGCATGTGACGCTCTTGGACACGCCGGGGCATGTAGATTTTTCTGCTGAGATGGAGAGGACGCTTAGAGTGCTTGACGCGGCGGTTCTGGTGGTCAGCGCAGCGGACGGTATGCAGGGGCACACCCGTACTTTGTGGAAACTTTTGAGATTATATGGAATACCTGTGTTCCTTTTTGTTAACAAGATGGATCAGGAAGGGACGGACAAATGCAAGCTTCTTGAGGAACTGAGCCGCGGCCTTGATGAAGGCTGCGTTTCTTTTGATATGCAAAAGGATGTATTATATGAACATCTCGCCATGTACGATGAAGAGGCTATGGAAGAGTACTTGGAGATAGAAACGTTGAAAAAGGGGACGATTGGGAGACTGATTGCTAAGCGGAAGGTGTTTCCTTGTTACTTTGGATCTGCGTTAAAGCTTCAGGGAATACAAGAGCTTTTGAACGGAATCTCTGATTTTGCAGGCTTTTGTATCGGAGATGTGACAGAGGATATATTGGAAAATATGTCGGAGAGCAAGGAGAAGTTTGGCGCACGGGTATTTAAGATATCCCGGGATCCGCAGGGAAACCGTCTTACACATCTGAAGGTGACGGGCGGAAGACTTCGGGTGAGGGATGTTTTGAAAGAGGATGAAAAGGTAAGTCAGATCCGGATATATTCAGGTGAAAAGTTCGAGGCAGTTACGGAGGTCAGAACGGGTATGATCTGTGCTGTTACAGGAATTAACAGCACGCGTGCAGGAGAAGGAATCGGAGTAGAAGGCGAGTCAGAAAAGCCTGTTTTAGAGCCAGTATTAAACTATCAGGTTATCCTGCCTGAGGGCTGTGATGTGCATACGATGTTAAGGAACCTACGGCAGCTTGAAGAGGAAGATCCGATGCTTAAGATTGTCTGGAACGAGGAGCTTTCAGAGATTCATGTCCGTCTTATGGGAGAAGTCCAGACAGAGATATTAAAGAGCCTGATTCTGGAACGTTTTGGCATGTCGGTGGAGTTTGGGACGGGTAATATCGTATATAAAGAAACAATAAAGACAACTGTAGAGGGTATAGGGCATTTTGAACCTCTCAGACATTATGCAGAGGTCCATCTGATTCTGGAGCCGGGGGAGCGAGGGAGTGGACTTGCTTTTGAGACGGCATGCAGTGAGGATACGCTTGATAAGAACTGGCAAAGGCTGATTCTTACACATTTGGCGGAAAAACAGCATCGGGGAGTGCTGACAGGTTCTATGATCACGGATATGAAGATAACACTGGCGGCAGGACGCGCCCATCTGAAACATACAGAGGGCGGCGATTTCAGGCAGTCAACATACCGTGCGGTGCGTCAGGGACTTATGCAGGCGGAAAGTGTGCTGTTAGAGCCATATTATACGTTCCGTATCGAGGTCCCCACGGAGATGATGGGGCGGGTGATGACGGACATTCAGAGAATGAATGGGGATATGCAGGATTCGGAGACTGACGGGGAGATGACAATATTTACCGGAAGCGCGCCGGTGGCGGTGATGCGTGATTATCAGAAGGAGATTCTGATCTATACGAAGGGAAGAGGACAAGTGTCTCTTGAATATAAAGGCTATGAGCCGTGCCATAACCCAGAGGAGATAATCGGGATGATAGGCTATGAACCTGAGAGGGATATGGAAAATCCGTCGGGTTCCATATTCTGTTCACACGGGGCAGGATTTCATGTGCCGTGGGATGAAGTAAAAGAACATATGCATATCGAAAGCCAGTTGAAAAGGTGGCTTAAGGAAGACATAGATGAACCATTGCAGGAAATGTCAGGAAGAAAAAATGGGGCAGGGAGACTTCCGGTCGGAAAGGAAGCGCCGCAGATGCGTTCTTTCAGCAGGAAAGAAGAAAAAGAGCTGGAAGATATATTTATCCGGACCTATGGAAAGTATGAATCAAGAGCATATACGGCGTCAAAAACAGTGTCTTCGTTATCCGAAAAAGGGTATAAAAAGAAAGAGAAGCCTTTAAAAGAATATCTTCTTGTAGACGGATATAATGTTATCTTTGCGTGGGAGGAGCTAAAGGAGCTGGCAAAGGATAATATCGAAGGGGCACGGGGAAAGCTCATGGATATTCTGTGCAACTATCAGGGATTCAAAAAATGTGTTGTAATTCTGGTTTTTGATGCTTACAAGGTGGATGGCTATGCTCTGGAAATTCAGAAGTATCATAATATACATGTGGTCTACACGAAAGAGGCTGAGACTGCGGACCAGTATATTGAAAAAGTAGTGCATGAAATCGGGCGGAAGTATCATGTAACGGTGGTTACTTCTGACGGAGTTGAGCAGGTGGTGACTCTGGGACAGGGAGGAACATTGATTTCCGCAAGAGAGTTTCTTGAAGAAGTAAAGCTGATTAGGAAACAGCTTGAGGAAGAATATGGAAAAACAAAGAGCGGAGCGAAAAGTTATCTCTTTGATTCTATGGGAGCAGAACTGAAAAAAGAGATGGAAGAAGTGCGGCTTGGGAAAAAAGAACTTGGGGATAGGTGAGAGTGTGAACGTATGAAGAGGATGAGTTTTTTGTTTCCGATATTGTCGGGGATTATGTGGGGATCGGGCGGAATCTTTGTCAGGATTCTTACGGAGCTTGGGATGAATGGGTATACGATTGTGTTTTCACGGCTGGCTGTGGCGGTGTGTATAATGGCGGCTGTAATTTGCCTTTATGATAAGGGTTTGTTTCGGATAAAGATTACGGATGTCTGGGTGTTCGCACTTGGAGGTTTATCGGGGATTCTTGGTGTCATGCTTGCTTATAATGCGGCGATTAAGCAGGTGACGTTGTCTTTGGCGGCGGTGCTTCTTAGTATGTCGCCTATATTTGTACTGTTTTTAGCGGCGGTATTGTTTGGAGAGAGGATTACAGCAAAGAAGCTTGGATGTATGGCGCTTGCGTTGACGGGATGTGTATTGGTGAGCGGCGTTTTGGAAGCTGGCTCGGGTATGAAGTGGTCGGCAGCGGGTATTGGTCTTGGCGTGCTGGCGGCATTTTTCTATGCGGTGTACAGTCTGGTAAGTAAGGAGTCTGTAAGGAAGGAGTATCATGCATTTACGATGATTTTTTACAGTATGCTGATCAGTGCGGCTGTTCTGATTCCGGTGACAGACTGGAAGTGTATCTATAGAGTGGTATCAGACGGCGGTGTGAAAATGACATTGTTTATGCTTGCCAATGCTGTGATCGCTTCGGTATTGCCCTATGTGTTCTATACACTATCATTGAACTATATGGAGGCTGGGAAGGCGTCTATTCTGGCGGCAGGAGAGCCGGTGGCGGCTATGGTGTTCGGATTTTTATTTTTTGCAGAGAAACCGACGGCGCTTGCAGTTACGGGATTGGTGCTTACAACGGCGGCATTGGCTGTGTTCAGCAGCCCGGAGTGCGAAAAGGTATAGAAAAGATTTGATTTAGAGATTGTTCTAATAACACAAAAGGGAGGTTTTTAAAGATGGAGAACAAAAAACGATCATGTGCAGATTGTGCGGTCACAAACTGCAATGCGATGGACAAGGCTTATCCAGCCTTTTGCATTACAACCAATATGGATGAGACGGTGAAAAAAGAGGCGATGGACACTTATAATGAGGATGATAATCTGAAAGTCATGCAGACAGCGGCCGAAGTAGAGCATGAAGGCTATATGCAATGGTGCAGAGTGCGGGAGATTATTGAATTTGCGAAGAAGATGGGCTACAGGAAGATTGGAATCGCCACCTGTGTAGGTTTGATACGGGAGACAAAGTTATTGACAGATATTCTCAGAAGCCATGGTTTTGAAGTGTTCGGGATTGCCTGCAAAGCAGGTGCGGTGCCGAAGGAGGAGATGGGAATTGATAAATCCTGCTGTGATGTGGGGGTCAATATGTGCAACCCGATTCTTCAGGCAAAGATGCTTAATAAAGAACAGACAGAGATGAACATAGTTATGGGACTTTGCGTAGGGCATGATAGTTTATTTTATAAATATTCCGATGCACTGGTGACAACGCTGGTCGCGAAGGACAGAGTGATGGGACATAATCCGGCAGCGGCGCTTTATACGAGTAATTCTTATTATAAAGGCTTGAAGGAAAATCAGTGAATAATTTAATTAAGAAGACTTTTCCTAATCGGAGAAGTCTTCTTTATGGTCTGTCAATTGTTTCTCATTATAAAGAACGGTAGTTGCACGGTACGTACGGTAATTTTTCGGACTCATTTCAAATTTTTTCTTGAAAGCTTTTGAGAAGGCTAACTGGTCTTCGTAGCCTACAGCACGGGAAATCTCTTTGATCGTATCATTCGTACTGACAAGAAGGTTAGCCGCCTTATGCATCCGGTAATCGATCAGGAATTTTTGTATGGATATTCCTAGTTCCTTCTGGAATACGTGGTTCAGATAAGCCCGGCTGATACCGATATGTCCGGCGATATCTGACACATTGATGCCATCCTTGTAATAAATCTTGATGTGTTCAACTGCAAGCTCCATATAGACATTGGAGCCATAATTGTGGCTTTCCGGTGAATGCTTGTGGCGAAGTAAAGTACGGTTGTCGATCAATCTGGAAAAAAGCATAAGCATCCATGCTTCCCTGCGCAGGTCGTCGGCGAAGGTAAGCGCCTTACAATCTAAAATATTATCGATACAGTCCATGATGATTTCTGGCTGAAGCGGCGATGGAAGAACTAATTTTTTAGGGGAAAAGCCGCATTGCCTTAAGATTGAGTCAGCTCTGATTCCGTTAAATCCAATCCATGCATAGTGCCACGGATCAATAGCGTCAGAGCCATATGTGATAGCCTCGCCCGGGTATATGACGAACATTTGCCCTGCTGAGAGCGGATAAGTATTGCCGTTTATTGAGTAAAAGCCTTTTCCTGAAAATACGAAGTGCAGGATATACTCCTCTCTTTTTTCGGGACAAATATGCAGAGGTTTGCAGTGTTCTCTTCCGGCATGGATAAGACTGATGTCTAAGGATGTCTCTCTTAAATGCTCCAGACAACGGAAAGTAACACTATCTGTATATTTCACATTGCGCATAGTCGATATCTCCTTTTTGTTTTTTTGCTTTAACGGACGAGGTCCGGGTACCCCATGAGACGTAGCATTTATGATATGCCGCTTTCCGGGTACAATTATGGTGGAAATGATATAGGAATATAAACAATAGACAAATCGCTATATTCCTACCAAACTTTTCTACTATAATGCAAAACAATAATCTTGCTGATGCCTGTTGCTATTATAACACAAATTATTCGATTTTTCTATAACGAAAATAACATAAAATAATTTAATTATTCCATTTAAGCAATTTATATGAAAATGTATAATGTGTAACAGAAAAACGTCGACATGACGAAAAAGGAGAGGTGTGGAATGAAAAAGAGAGTAATTGCCACAATGCTCGTGGCAGCAATGCTGATTGGAACTGCTATCTCAGCTGCTGGATGCAGTTCAAAAGGCAGTTCGGACGGGAAAATTCATATCACCATGCTTCAGTATAAGCCAGAGGCTATCAATGCCTTTGAAGCAATGGAAGAGGAATTTAATGCGACACATGATGATATTGTGCTCACGATTGAATCCCCAAATGATGCTATGACTGTTCTGAAGACACGACTAATTAAAGAGAATGCGCCGGATATTATAGGCATCGGCGGCGATGTAAATTTTTCCAATTTTATTGACGCGCAGATTCTCATGGATATTTCAGATTTTGAAGAGCTTTCATTAGTCAAACAGGCTTATCTGGATATTGATAAGAATCTCGAGTTTGTCCCGACGGACGGTGTTTATGCAGTCCCATATGTAGCGAATGCAGCAGGTGTTTTGTATAACAGAGAAATGTTTAAAGAAAACGGTTGGGAAATTCCGACTACATGGGATGAATTTATGAGTCTGTGTGATACCATTGAAGCTTCTGGTAAGCAGGCGTTATATTTTGGCTACAAAGACGTATGGACATGTTTGGCACCATGGAATGCGTTGGCCTGTGATTTGGCTCCGGCAGATGTTTGCCGTCAGGTAAATAAGGGTGAAACGAAATTTATTGATGAATATTCAGAAGTTGCCACGAAGATGTTGGAGTTGCTGGGACATGCACAGAACGATCCATTTGCATATAGTTACAATGATGCATGTACGGCTTTTGCGAATGGTGAGTCTGCAATGTACTGCATTGGAAGTTATGCTGTTTCGCAGATTCAGTCAGTTAATCCGGATATGGATATTGATTCTTTTGTTATGCCGGGATGTGACAATGCAGCAGATAATATTCTGAATTCAGGCGTTGATCTTCAATTCTGTGTTACAAGTGAGTGTAAGAATAAAGAAGCTGCTTATGAAGTATTAAGCTTCCTGCTAGAAGATAGTACGATTCAGACATATCTTGATGAGCAGAATGCAGTTCCTTGTAAAGACAAAGAGTTTACGCTTTCTCCTGCTCTTGATGGTATGCTTGATTATATCAATGAAGGTAAGATGGTTGACTATCAGGATCACTATTATCCATCTGAGATGAGTGTGGATGCCCAGATTCAGACATTCTTGCTGGATGGAGATGTAGACAAGTTCCTGAAAAAGTTTGACACTGACTGGGTGCGTTACAACCGTGATATTATTCGTAAAGTACAGGAATATGAGGGAAAGGGAGGAAATGAATAATGAAGAATAAATTAAGCAGAAACCAGACATTTATGCTGATTACAATCCCAGTCCTGGCATTGTTCTTCTGTTTTAATACTTTGCCGCTGATCAAGGGCCTGATCTACAGCTTTACAAATTTTAAAGGCTTTGGAAGCTATGACTGGGTAGGGCTGCGTAACTATGCAGATTTATTTACAGATGGACGTGTAGGAAAATCCTATCTCTTTACTTTCAAATTCGCTATTCTTGCTACGATTTTGACAAATGTGATTGCGCTACTCCTCGCATTGGGATTAAATGGTAAGATCAAAGCTAAGAGTGCCTTGAGAGGTGTGTATTTTGTGCCAAGAATTCTTGGAGGATTGGTTGTAGGTTATATCTTTGGATACATCTTTACATATATCTTACCTGCATTGACTGGTACAGGAAGTATGCTTTCAGACACAAATACAGCATGGCTTGCTATCGTAATCGTTGCTGCATGGCAGTCTATAGCACAGACAACATTAATTTATATTTCTGGTCTTCAGACAGTGCCAGAGGATGTATATGAGGCTGGTGCCATTGATGGCGCTACTGGATGGAAGAGTTTCAAAGAGCTGACATTCCCATTGATCATTCCATTCTTTAGTATCAACATGGTATTAAGTATGAAAGATTTCTTGATGGTATTCGACCAGATTATGGCGTTGACAAAAGGTGGTCCTGCGCAAAGTACAGAGTCTATTTCCTATTTGATCTACAACAATGGTATGGGCGGCGGACAATTTGGCTTCCAGAGTGCTAATGCGGTTGTATTTTTCGTTGTAATCGTTGCAATCTCTGTATGCCAGCTCACTATTACAGGAAAGAAGGAGGAACAGTTATAATGAAACAGAAAAATAAAGTTGCGGCTGTTACTAACTGGCCACTTACTATTCTTTTGATCTTTGGGTGTCTTACTGTTATCTTTCCACTTTACATGGCGGTGGTGATCGCATTTAAAAAACCGTCTGAGATGACTAATGATATCGCCGGGGCATTAAGCCTTCCGAAGAGTTTTAGCCTTGACAATTTTGCAGAGGCTATGCGTGTTACAGATTTTTGGCATTCTCTGGGATACAGTGTTATGATTACAGTTATCACAGTTGTGCTTGCCATATTGATTCATTCGCTTGCCGGATATGCAATTGGAAGAAGTATGGCAAAGAGCAAGTTTTATAAATTCTCATACCTTTATATTGTAAGCGGTATGTTTGTCCCTTTCGCAATTTTGATGATGCCCTTAGTAAAACAGACTGCACAGATGGGAGTTGACAACTGGTTTGGCGTTATCCTGTGTTATCTGGTATTCTATATGCCGATGAATGTGATGCTTTATTCTGGTTATTTGAAGAACATTCCAATTGCGCTTGAAGAAGCAGCTTATGTAGATGGCGCTACAACATGGTCTACTTACTGGAAAGTTATTTTCCCGATCATGGGACCTATGCATGCTACAGTTGCTGTACTGACTGCTTTAGGAACGTGGAATGATGTGATGACACCTCTTGTTATCATGTCCGGTACAGGAGCTAATACATTGCCGCTGGCACAGTTGACTTTCCAGACGCAGTTCGGTACAAACTATAATCTGGCGTTTGCTTCTTATCTGTTAGCATTACTGCCGATCTTGATTTTCTATCTGATTTGTCAGAAACAGATTATCAATGGTGTTGTAAATGGGGCTGTAAAATAATATAGTGTAAGAAGGTGTTGCAAGTTTTGGCGGAAAGTTGTAACATATGACGTAGTAAGACGAACGTAGTCTTGTAAGAGATGCATCTGGTCTGTTCGCAGGCCAGGTGTTTTCTGCATGAATATTAAGTATGTACTAAAAAAGAAAAATTGTGAGAGGACAGGCAATGAAATATATTTCTTATAATGAAAAGACAAAAGTTTTTACTCTACGCACAAAAAACAGTATGTATCAGATGCAGGTAAGAGCATATGATACATTGGTACATCTATACTATGGTGCCGACATCGGGGATACAGAAGCCGTACACCGTATTATCTGTCTGGACCGCGGCTTTTCAGGAAACCCTTATGAGGCGGGCGAGGATCGTACATTCTCGCTGGATGTACTGCCGCAGGAGTATTCCGGATATGGTAATGGGGATTATCGGATTAATGGGATGGAGATGTCCCATGAGGATGGAAGCGATGCAGTCCATCTGCGTTATGAATCCTATCGCATGATGAAGGGAAAGTATTCGCTTAAGGGTCTCCCATGCATGTTTGGCAATGAAGAAGAAGCAGAGACTCTTGAGATTACACTGTATGACAGAATTACGAATTTTAAGGTACATTTGTTATATGGAGTATTTTATAATCTTGACGTGATCACCAGGGCTGTCCGGATGGAGAATAAAGGAGAGAAGACAGTTACGATACAGCGCGCCATGTCTATGGAGATGGACTATACTAATAAACATATGGATCTGATCCATTTCTATGGAAGGCATACAATGGAGCGTATGACAGAACGGCTGCCGCTTCACCATGGGGTTCAGTCGGTAGAAAGTAAACGTGGGATGTCAAGCCATCAACACAATCCATTCGTGATTTTGTGTGATAAGATGACATCGGAAAAGCATGGCGACTGCTATGGGTTTGCCCTTGCCTACAGTGGCAATTACCGCTGTGAGATAGAGGTAGATCAGATGGAGCAGACAAGGCTTGTTATGGGAATCCATCCGTATCATTTCTCTTTCCGTCTGAATACTGGGGATGAGTTTGAGACTCCGGAAGTGATCATGGCATATTCCGGCGAGGGGCTTGGAAGATTATCCCGCATTTATCATGACGCATACCGTTCGAATCTTATTCGAAGCAAATATGTGAAGTTACCCCGGCCGATTCTGGTAAATAACTGGGAAGCGACATACTTTAATTTTAATGAAGAAAAATTGTATAATATTGCAAAAGAGGCAAAAGATATCGGGCTTGATATGTTTGTTCTTGACGATGGCTGGTTCGGAAAGCGGGATACGGATTATTCTGGACTCGGTGACTGGATCGTAAATGAAGACAAGATCAAGGGCGGACTGCCGAAGCTTGTGAAGCGTATAAAGGGGCTTGGCATGAAGTTCGGTATATGGATCGAACCTGAGATGGTATCAGAGGACAGTAATCTGTACAGAGAGCATCCGGACTGGGTGCTCAGGATTCCGAAGAGGAATATGACCAGAAGTCGCCATCAGTTAAACTTAGATATTACGAGAAAAGAAGTACGGGATTATGTGATGCAGCAGATATTTGCCGTGCTTGATGCCTGCGGTGCAGATTATGTGAAATGGGATATGAACCGGAGCGTTGCGAATGTATATTCTTCTGCGCTTCCGCCGGAGAGACAAGGAGAGGTATTCCACCGCTATGTACTTGGCGTATATGAGATGATGGAGCAGCTTGTCACAAGATATCCTGATTTGTTATTTGAGAATTGCTGCGGCGGCGGCGGGAGATTTGATGCAGGGATGCTATATTATTCGCCGCAGATATGGTGCAGTGATAATACGGATGCCATCGACCGGCTGAAGATTCAGTACGGAACATCTTTCGGGTATCCGATCAGTACTATGGGCGCGCATGTTAGCGTATGTCCGAACCACCAGACGGGACGCACGACTCCGTTTGAGACAAGGGCGGTAGTTGCCAGTGCGGGAACGTTTGGTTATGAGCTTGATCTTGAGCACCTTTCTCCTGAGGAGAAGGAGCTTGCAAGAAAGCAGATACTGGATTACAAAGAAATGGAACATTTAGTTCAGACGGGTGATTATTACAGATTATCCAACCCTTATAAGAATGATGATTATGTTATCTGGCAGTTTGTCTCCAAAGATAAAAAAGAGGCTGTTGTCAACGGTGTTCAATTAAGAAATGAAGCAAATCCGCATATTCATTTGATCTATTTGGAAGGGCTAGAGCCATACGAACACTACAAAGACACAGCTACGGGAGATGTTTATACAGGTGCTGCTCTTATGAAGGCAGGCATTCCTCTTCCGGTAGGTGTAGGAGATTATCAGCCAATTAAATATCGTTTTGTTATGATTTAGCCGATAACCTATTATTTGTAGTGCATATCTATGGGGAACAGCCGGGGCAGAAAACTGCACCGGCTGTTCTCTGTTGTTACTTTTTCAGGCACCCGGTTGACGCGTATTTTGTGATTTGCTAAAATATACCCATAGGGTATCTGAGGTATACCCACAGGGTATCCCGTAATACACGCCCCAAAAGGGGTGGTCGGACTTTGTCCGTAAAGGTATTGAAAGGGAAAGAAGGAGGTAAGGCATGCCGGATTTGACATTTGGGGAGCAGGTGAAGATTGTTCTTGGCAGAAAAGGAATGACGATTAAAGAGCTTGCAGAAATGATTGAACAGCATACAAATAAGAAGATGTCGAGGCAGAATCTGACGCAGAGATTGGGAAGGGATAATTTTCAGGAACAGGATATGCGTATGATTGCTTCTATATTAGAATGCCCGTTCAGGCTGAGCATTCTAGGTGAAGATACTCCGGATGAAAAAGAGATTGCAGATATTGCAGTGAAGGAAGTACAAGCTGCTGTTGTGGAGAAAGAGGAAGTAAAAACAGAAGAAGCTGTTGCTGAGACCGAACAAGAGGACATGCAGGAACCCTGGAAAGAAGAGATACTGGAAAAAGAGATAAAAGAGGAAGATGCAGGAAAGGAAGATTCTGGCAGGGAGATCACAGTAGGGGAGTTTCTTGAAATACGTAAGAGTTCGGGAGAATCGGCTCAGGAGAAGCTTATGCAGGAACTTCTTGCAGAGATGGATTCCATAGAACGTGAAGGACGGGAGAGAAGCGAAGCATGGGAGATGCGCCGCCAGAAGAAAGAACAGCAGGAAATTGAAAAAAAGTCGGAAAAGAAAGGCGGATGGATGTCACATTTCCGGTTCAGAAAGCATGAAGAACCGATCGTATCAGAGGAGCATTCCGACGAGGAGATTTCAATGACTGCGGCAGATGAGAGCGTGCCAGAGGATACGGAGGATGTTGCTGCGCCAGAGACAGAGCAGAAAAGTAAGGGCTCAGAGGCCGCGAACACATTTTCGGAGCGGATAAAGGAATATACAATGCAGGATGATGAACTACGGGAACAGATGTATGAGGACGAAGAGGAAGATCTTGAGGCAGGAGATGTGAATCCTTATACTGGCAGGGAGTATGCATCGAACAGCGTACGGATGCATCCGAAGCGCATTGGCTATGTGCAGGTATATAACAGAAAGGACCATAGATGGGCGGATATGACAGAATGGGCGTTTTTGGGGTATCAGGAGCGCAAGAAGGTGCTGCTTGGAAAGGATTACGAGCCGCCCATCTATCTTGATTGAGGAGTGTTATGGAGTGGAGACAGTTACTATCGACAAAAAGAAGCAGGGGAACTTCCAAAAGACGGGGAGCAGGCAGTGATCTTAGAAGTGAATTCGAGAAGGATTACCAGCGGATCATAGGGAGCGCTTCGTTTCGGAGACTTCAGGATAAGACACAGGTATTCCCGCTGGATAAAAGTGATTTTATTCGGACCAGATTGACGCATTCGTTGGAAGTGTCTTCTTTTGCAAAGTCTTTAGGGCAGAATATCGGTGAAAATATATTGGCGTATCACAGAGATGCAGGATTCACTCCGCGTATGAAGGAAGATATCTGTAATATCCTGCAATGTGCAGGATTGCTTCATGACATTGGGAATCCGCCTTTTGGCCATTTTGGGGAGGTGGAGATCAGGGAATGGTTTGAGAGAAGGCTGCCGGTGCTTAAGTTCAGAGGAAAACCGATTGCAGAGCTTCTCACGGAGCAGATGAAGCAGGATCTGTATCATTTTGAGGGGAATGCGCAAGCCTTAAGGCTCGTGACAAAGCTTCATTTTCTGGTGGATGATAATGGCATGAATCTGACCTATGCACTGCTTGGAACGATCATAAAGTATCCTGTGTCTTCTCTGCAGGCAGACGGGCATTCAACAGACATTAAGGATAGGAAGATGGGATATTATTACGCAGATAAAGAAATCTTTGAGGATATACAGAGGGAGATAGGGACGAAGGGAAAAAGGCATCCTCTGACATTTATTCTAGAGGCAGCAGACGATATTGCATATAAGACGGCTGATATTGAAGATGCGTTTGTCAAAGGCTTTATAAGCTATAACCGGCTTCTGGAGGAGCTTAGAGAACTTCAGATGCTGTACCGGCAGGAGGGAGCGGGCGCGTTTTATCCGGCGGATAAACTGGAAGAGTTGTATCTGATCGGGAAAGACCGCCATGTGGACAACCCGGAAGAATTTGCCATTAAGAATTGGATCGTGCGGGTGCAGGGATTTTTGCTGAACTGTGCAACCTATGGGTTTACGTCCAATTACGAAGCGATTATGAACGGGACATATAAGCGTGATCTGTTTTACCATACATTTGCAGAGAAACTTATGGATCTTTTGGGGGATTTTGCATTTCGGGAGGTATTCACTTCTGATGCGATTTATCGTATGGAAGTGTCCGAGTCGGCGATGATTGATTATCTGATGGAAAAGTTCGTGTCAGCGGCGATTAAGTATGACGACAGTACGCAGAAGCTTGGAACTATTGAATCGCGTATGATCTGGTTTATTTCTGATAATTACAAAAATGCTTATCACCGTCAGGCTAGAGGTAAGACGGAAGAAGAAAAGCTTTATTTAAGGCTCCTTCTGGTGACGGATTATATCTGCGGCATGACGGACAGCTATGCCAAACGGCTGTATCAGGAACTAAATGCGATGATATGATGATCCGGGATAAAATCTTGATTGATATCTATAAGAAAAGTACAGATAAATATCGGATTTGTGGAATGAATAGCGGACAAAGCGAATAGATTATGATGAATGAAAACTAGAATGGAAGTGGGGTATTGAAACGATTTATCCGCTATTTGTATGAATATGAGCAGGGAAAACGTATGCGTAATGTTGGCTTCGTGAAGGTAGAGCAGGAAGAAGATGAGTGTGTGGTTCACATACATGGAAAGGGGCTGCGCATGGGCAGCGAAAAAAGCCTTATGATCTATCTTCTTTTTGAGAGCGAAGGGAAATGTTTTGGAATATGGCAGGGAGAGGCAGATAATATTAATCCGGCCGTAAACGAATGTATCAGTTATACGGCAGAGGATACGGGAACACCGGAAAATTATGCGAAGATAAATGGACTGGTGTTGGAAAACAGAGATGGGCGGCGCTACGCTGCACTCTGGGATGAAAAGCCGATGGATATATCTGGTATGCAGATATGGAGTCAGGAGGGAACCAGAGAAATCAGACAGGATACTCCGGATGAGCCGGAGATAATAGAAGAAGAACAAAAGGTTTCTCTAGAAGGGGCAGACAGATCGGAAGAAGAGAATGAAGCACAGCGTGCGGAAGATGAACCGCAGAGGATAGAAGATGAACCGCAGAGGATAGAAGATGAACCGCAGAGGACAGAAGGTGAACCTCAGGATATAGTGGAACCGCAAGATCCGGATGATATTATGGGCGAAGTATCTGCTATTCGGAGTGAGGATGTTTTCTTTATGGAGGAACCGGAAAAGCAGCGTTTGCAAGAAGGATGGCGGATAAAAAAGATTCAGCGTACGGAGCTTGCCAAACTTGCACGCTGTGAGTGGCGTCTGGCGAATAATAATTTCCTTCTGCATGGATATTATAATTATCATCATCTTATCCTGATGGAAAGAGGAGAGCAGATCATGCTGGGAGTACCGGGAATATACCATGAGAAAGAGGCGGCAGCCGCAGGAGCTTTCGGCTTTGCGGAATTTATTGCGAAAGACAGGCTTGATATTAAACTGAGTCCGGAGGAGTACAACGAGGATAATCCTTTCGGATATTGGTGCAGACCTGTGAAGCGGGCATTTAAATGGGAATGAAAACAGGAGCAGCAAAATGTTGAGTACAGATGAAAAATATATGAAGCAGGCCATCAGACAGGCGAAAAAGGCATATGCGATCGGAGAGACTCCGATTGGATGTGTTATCGTATATCAGGATAAAATCATAGGACGGGGCTATAATCGCAGAACGATTGATAAGAATACGCTTGCTCATGCGGAACTGACCGCGATCAGGAAGGCCAGCAGGAAGATGGGAGACTGGCGTCTCGAGGGATGTACGATGTATGTAACTCTTGAACCGTGCCAGATGTGTTCCGGAGCAATCGTACAGTCGAGGATGACAAGGGTTGTAGTAGGCTGTATGAATCCGAAAGCAGGGTGCGCCGGTTCTGTCTTGAATCTGCTGCAGATGCAGGAATTTAACCATCAGGCAGAGCTTACGATCGGAGTGCTAGAAAAAGAGTGTAGTCAGATGATGAAATCGTTTTTTAAGGAATTGCGGGAAAAGAAAAAACTGGAAAAAACAGATCCGAAGGACAGCATCAGCTGTAAGATGGAGTGAGACTATACGGCTGCAGATGCCATTTTCGGTCTTTTTAAGCGTTTGAAGACGGCGGACACGCTGCTCTATGATGCGAAAAAGCATGGCCGCAACAAGATTGTCTGGGCGGATGAGAATATGAGACAATTCCGGGAAAATTCTGCCCACATGTAAAATATTTAATGTGCGCTGCGCTTCGAATCTGTATTCACAGACGTTACCTTGGCAGTAAACTCAGCCCAGGCGCCCTCACGGCACCCGGAAGGTTCTGCTTAGTGCTGCTTCGTTCCCGACCTGACACGGTTCACAGATTCCCGTCGCGTAAGACCCGGGCCTCAACGTCACTTTCCAAGGGCAGCTCTGCAAATACAAACCCTCCGCGCAGCATCACCCCTGCTGTAGCGGATTGCAGGTACAAGGTACCGCTAACACCCCGGCTGCACATTTTCATATTTTACAGTATATCTCGATAAATGTCAATTGTCGGAAAGAGATTAAACAGACATATTTCATAAAAAAGATAACCTTTTGAATGGATTTGTGGTATTATGAAAAAAGAAAAACCTTTTGGCTCTGACAATACGGATGATAAATAACAAAATGACGGGAGGACGAGGGTAAAGATGAAGAATACAAAGAGGAGGATGGCAGGGGCAGCACTGGCAATTTTGATTAGCATGATATTGGCGGTTCCGGTACAGGCATCATGGCAGCGGAAATGGACGATCGGCTATGAAAAGAATACTAATGGACCTGAAAAAGAAATTCAGGGGACGAACGGCTGGTATTTTATGTACAGCGAGGACGTTAATACAGGAGGGAATTTTGAGGCTTCAAAAGCGAAGGAATGCATTTGGACAGATACCGGCTCCTGCCGGATGTGGTATGATTATAACGAGATGTGGATGCCAGAGCCTTATGCGGTGCAAGATTATGACTGCCTGGCGTCAAGCTGCTGGTGGCGTATGGACGGAAACGGGATTATGGATCCGAATGTGAAAGAGGGCGCCGTATCCAGTGTGATTGCGTGGGAGGCGCCGGAAGACGGCACTTATAGTATTCATTCGGATTATAGTGCCGGGAGCATGCCTTTTGACTGGACCGGAAAAGATTATGACGAGGGAGATGGTCTGACTCTTATGCTCTGTACGGATACTGATACAGTGGATCACGCATTTTGCGGTGTGATGCCTGATACGGGGAAAAAAGTGGTTGATCACATGCCGTCCGGAAGTCTGAAGGGAGAGGTTGAACTCAGAAAGGGAGATAAGATTTATATAGTGGCAGATCCAGGAGAAAACGGCGGTTCAGATATTGCGACTGTTAAGATGGAGATTACTCAGGAAGAAGGAAAAAGTATCAGGACGTTCTGGAAGATTGTGCTGGGAGCCGGCATTGCTGTATGTTTTCTTATTATTGTGCTGACTGTCTTTTTGATTCTGAAAAGCAGAAGGACAGAGAGTGATCTGGACGAGGATGACGATGACGAATAAAAAAATATATACTGCTCCGTTTTTAGTATGCTGTGTGCTAAAAGCGGGGCAGTATATTTTTTAAAAGGATATCTGTGTCCTTTCCGGCCAACGCTATGTTCATCAATGTTTATTTTTTGCTTCGTATTTTACGTATGATGCAGATAACAATTCCGGAGGCACATAAGGGAAGGAGTACCTGATTTAAGGCTCCGTATATCTTTAAGGCTTCTCTTATTCCCTGAAGCGGAAACGGATCGGACGGAATCAAGTGAGCAAACTGACCAGACAGCAGTGCTCCAAGGTAAATTATCAAAAAGGAAAACATGCCATGCCATTTTCCAGATCTGCCGCCCAGCAATACGTTGAGAAAGGAAATCCATTCTGTCAACAAAATAAAAAGAGACATGCCGTAATAAGCTCCGAGAATATATTTGTGTCCGGCAACAGCGGCGGTAACGTCAGCATAGGATGTGTTGTGCTTCCAGAAACTGACAGCTAAGAATCCTGTAATAACGACAATAAGCAGGAGTGTAGCAATCTGTAGGAGAAGATCTGCAATGTGATATGTCTTTTTTGATTTTTGACCGTTCGGGTATTGCCTGAGGGCGGTTTTGCAATGATTAAAATGAGAGAGTGTTCTGGTGCGGTTTTGCTCCAAATAGTTGATTCCCAGACTGTTTGTAGTATCAAGCTCAGATAAATTAGACAAAACATCTTTATAATCGTCACTTCCCAGATCATTAGGCAGTTCAGGCAGATCGCCTTCATATATTACTTCAAAATCGTCATCAAATACATCTTTCGGATGCGATTTTGTTTCAATTTTATTGATATCCATATATAGGCCTCCTTGAAAAATGTCTTTCTATTGTATTATGTTTCCTGCAAAGACTCAATAGATATCATAGAAAGTTAACGAAGACATAAGAATTTCTTTAGAAAATGTAACAATTGGAAAGCTTATATTTTTGGGTTGCAGGAAGGTGCAGTTTCGATTATAATGTACTGTGGTTAGAAAGGAGCTGCATTTATGCTGGACGTTAAGAATCTGACATTCAAAGTGAATGAGAATGGTATAGAAAGAAGTATTGTTAAAAATATAAGTTTTCAGGTAGATGATGGGGAGATGCTTGTCATCACGGGACCGAACGGAGGCGGGAAATCCTCTCTTGCGAAAGTATTGATGGGGATTGAAGAAGCAGACAGCGGGCAGATTATTCTGGATGGCGAGGACATTACTTCCTATGATATTAACCAAAGGGCGAATGTGGGGATCGGTTTTGCATTTCAACAGCCGCCGAGATTTAAGGGGATGACAGTTATCCGTCTTTTATCGCTTGCGGCGGGAAGAGAACTTACGAAGCCGGAATGCTGCCGGATGCTGAGCACTGTGGGATTGTGTGCGAATGAATATATTACAAGAGAAGTGGATGCAACGCTTTCAGGCGGGGAGATGAAGCGCTTAGAGATTGCTACGGTGCTTGCCAAGACTCATAAGCTGTGTATTTTTGATGAGCCGGAAGCAGGAATTGATTTATGGAGCTTTTCCATGCTTGTACAGCAGTTTGAGGCGATTCATGAGAAGAAGGAGCAGAGTCTGATCCTCATATCCCATCAGGAGAAAATCATACAGATGGCAGACAGGATCATGGTGATTGAGGATGGGCGTATCAATCAGATCGGAGCTGCAAAAGACGTACTTCCTGGATTGATGAATACGGCGGACAGCCTTGCCTGTTTAAAGAGAAATACTTCTGTTGAAAATTGAGGAGAATAGTATATGACTTTAGATGAGATTACGCAGAAAATATTGAAGCAGATTGACGAGAAGGGTTTTGAGCAGAGCGGGGCTTTTAATTTAAGGCATAATGGGATTTCGCTCTGTCATGGGGACAGCCAGCACATTAAAATTAAGAAAAAGGAGGACAAACCGGGAATAGATGTGTATATTGACGGCGATACTAAAGGCGAACAGGTACACATCCCGGTTGTTGTAGATGCATCGGGAATGACAGACGTTGTGTACAATGATTTTTATATTGCCAGAGGCGCTGATGTCACGATCATTGCAGGCTGCGGAATTCATAACAGCGGCTGCAATGAGAGCAGGCACGACGGATTTCATTCTTTCCATGTATCAGACGGCGCTAATGTTCGGTACGAAGAGAAGCATTACGGCGAGGGAGAAGGAACCGGAGCAAGAGTACTGAATCCTGTTACTAATATCTATATGGAAGAGAATGCGGTATTTACTTTAGATACAGTGCAGATAAAGGGCGTCGATTCTACGGAGCGAGAGACGAACATTTCTATCGGAAAAGGATCAAAGCTGTATGTAGTAGAGAAGCTTATGACACACGACGACCAGATGGCGGTTTCTAATATGGAAGTACAGCTTAACGGTGAGGGAAGTTCTGCGCAGATCATATCTCGTTCTGTTGCAAAGGACAGTTCAAAGCAGGTGTTCCATCCGAAGGCTGTGGGAAATGCGGGGTGCCATGCCCATGTACAGTGCGATTCTATTATTATGGGACATGCGCAGGTAAGCTCAATTCCAGAGATCAATGCGAAACATCTGGATGCAGCGATCATCCATGAGGCAGCGATTGGAAGGATCAACGATGAACAATTGATCAAACTACGTACGATGGGTATGACAGAAGAAGAAGCCGAGAGTGTAATTATTGACAATTTCTTAAATTAAGGCATAATAGAAATATAGTTTTTGCATGATTGGACAAAATGTGGTACTATTTCATTATATCACATGGAGGGAGAGTATGAGAAATTTGTTAAGAAGATGGATTCGGACCGGAATATTCTGTACAGGCTTACTGTTTCTTGCGGGCTTTTGCAATATAGCAGAGGCAGGGGACATCGAGAGTATGGAAAATGAGTCGTCGAATCTGAAAAACGAACTGGATAATGTGAATGAGGAATTACTGGACATTGGCAATGATATTGCT
>ERZ778504.584-NODE-584-length-36558-cov-7.598334_pt1 | contig 36558 bp, 40 predicted proteins | sample MGYA00510046_ERZ778504 | MGnify/ENA primary metagenome ERZ778504 (study PRJEB29527, sample SAMN07138964) | mouse gut metagenome | material: feces | host: mouse | place: China:Nanjing | collected 2016-01-25 ...
TGTACTAATTAATCAATGATGTGGTTGGAATTAGCTTACGGGAATTACGGATTAAGCTTTCCTTTGTAATTTCTTTAAGGCATGTTCTAAAATTATCTCCATTATTAAAACAATATGTGTCTATAAAATCCCTATCCTCTTGTTATCCGTTGTAAAGAATGTAATTCCTCTGTTATCTCCAATGATCCCAGTGATGTAGTCTATCTGTACCATTTGGCAGAGGAAACACCTCTTTTATATGCGAAGCTTGCATTGGAAACAAATGGTTTGCAGAACTATGTGGATGCCATGAACAAATTTAATTAACAGCCTGTTTCCTATCTCCATCATTTTTCTTATGATGGAGATAGGCTTCTTAATCCATTCTTATGACATTCATTTGCATTATTCTCTTAAAAATATTTTATTTTCTATATACCTTATTTTTTGTTTTTCCTGTGCCTTTAAGAATATTCAGCTTTTCAGCCTTCAACAACAAACGGCTTGCCGTCTTTATTTCAACTTCCAGCAATTTTGCCGCAGCAGCACTATTTATTTCTTTATTTGTTTCCAGATAAATCAAAATAATCTGCATTCTTGCTCTTTCCAATTCGGACATTGATTCGGACATTGATTCGGACATTTTCTCTTTTCTTTCAAAACCGTCTCTTATGCGAATAATCGCATTCAAATAGGTTCTTTCCTCATCCATATCAAACACAGGCTCTGGTGAACCATTTTGTTTCAGTTCTCTTAATATTTTAGGAATACCCGTTCCCTTTTTTTCAGACAAGTCGATCTCCTTAAATAATTCTCCAATTCTTCTGTTACGATATTTCCTTCCTTTCACTTTACCTGATACAAAACGTTCAAGATTAATCCATTTCGCAAGTCCGGGATAATTAAGTATCTGAATGCTATCCACATATATACGGATTTCCACTGGCTCCGGCTCGCGATACGACTTGTGAAATACTGCATTTACCAATGTTTCTTCCAATGCATTATATGGATAATTAAAATATCGTTCTGCTTCTGCCTGACCCTGAACCTTTACAACTTTTTGCTCAATCACAGTTGTCTTTATATAATTCAAAAACAGGTGGCAGTTCTTAACAACGCCGCCTTTGCCATCCAGCCCATTGTAGAATTTCGTGTTCAGGATGTGTAGCAGGTAATAATCCACATAATCTGTTCCCAGATTTTTAAGCTGCTGTGCGAATATATCCTCCACCTGGTCTTCTGTCTGAATGAGAAAGGTTGGAAGCTTTGTGGCGATAGTAAACTGCTCTCTTGGATACCGTTCCACCACACTCTTCCTTAAAGCCTCCTCACTTTTTCCATTGTGGTAGGCATAGCTCGTATCAAAATATGTGAATCCGTTCCCCAGGAACTCATCCACCATATGATTCAGCTGTTCCAGATCAATGTTCTCCTGTGCCCCGTCAATAATGGGAAGACGCATAAAACCAAATCCTAATTTTCCTTGCGCCATCTGTTCATCCTCCTATAATTTGAAATATGTTTCGTCATCTACAGCACCACACCATTCAGTGGATGTATTTTCACCCGGCACTTCCACTGCAATATGGGAGAACCAGCTGTCCTTCTTTGCCCCATGCCAGTGCTTCACATTTGCCGGTATCGTTATGACAGTTCCCGGTGTCAGGCTTATGGCCTCTTTCCCTTCTTCCTGATACCAGCCCTCGCCAGCCGTACAGATCAGAAGCTGCCCGCCTCCTTTTTCTGCATGATGGATATGCCAGTAATTGCGGCAGGACGGCTCAAAGCTGACATTTGCAAGAAAAACCGCGCTTTCCCCTGGTTCTGTCAGCGGCTTTAGAAAAGAGCTGCCCGTAAAATACTGTGCAAACGCATCATTGGGTTTACCGATTCCAAATCTGTCCGAATAAAGCGGACATTCGGAATCCGCTTTGCTACTTCCTCATGAACGCATCCTGCTTCACAGTCTGCATTCACATTCTTCTCTGTCCATTGTTTTATCCACGATCTTGCCTCCTTATTGTTCCCTTATATATCTCATATGGACTGCACCGCCCTCCAGCGGTTTTGCTTCCGCAAAATAAAATGCCCTGTCAAAAAATGCGCCATCTGTGTCCGCAAGCGCCTTATGCTGTTTGTCCCCGTCCACATAAGGCAGGACAACAACCGAAAATTCATCAATCATATTTTCTTTCAGAAAACCGCCGTTTATGGATGCGCCGCCTGTCAGGACAAGCCGTTCCACACCATAAAGTCTTTTCAGCTTTTCCAGCGATTCCCTGACCGGATGTTCTTCATCTTCCGTAATGAGATAGGAGATGCCCATATCCCTTAAGTATGCCAGATATTCTTTCCGGGCAGCCTTTGTGACCACCTCCACAATCTGCATGGAAACACCGTTCATCGTGCTTACAGGAGCTTCCCAGGTGCATCTGCCTTCCCTGTCATAAACCAGACAGTAATGTCCCTGTGCGTTTTGTATGATATAGTCCCCTCCGGCACATCCACGTCTTTGTATTTTTCATAGTCAACCTCCGGCTGCGGTGAATACATCCGGGTGGTAACACGTCCCCCTGCCATCGACGAGCCAAGGTCAAAAATCACATCATAATAATATGCCCCTGCTTTTTCACTTTTTTCCGCCTCGTGGAAACCCCCGTCTATCTTTCCGTCCAGTGAAACCGCCATATGGCAGATTACATATGCTCTGTCCATCTTTATAACCATTCTCCTTTCCATTTGTTTTCAAGAATGCCCCGTTTCTTTTGTACCCTTGTGCGTATTATATTGAGTTTCTTCTTCTGCCTCAACACCACTTTCAAAAGAAATGAGGTTTACGCCACATACTCTGTAAAAATGTGGCATAACCCCCATGCGCATAAGATATATCGTTACTGTTCACACCTGCGGTGCTCACAGTAACGGAATTCAGCCCATTGGAAGTTTGCCTGCGGCAAAGGGCTGAATTCCCTCTTGGCTTAATATACGCTTTCTTACGGACTTTGCAGTGAATGCAAAGTCCTGAGATGAACAATAACGATCTATCCGCTCAGGATATTCACAATCATGCCTCCCGCAAAGGCAAAGAGAACCGTAAATGCAAGGTACAGTAAAAAGCGCCGCATCCCCAGCACGATCTTTACAGCGCCCAGATTCGTGATCTTTGTGGCCGGCCCCGTGATCATAAACGCTGCCGCCGATCCCATACTCATTCCGTCATACAGCCATGCCCTAAGAAGCGGTATCGTGCCTCCCCCGCAGGCGTAAAGCGGCACGCCCACGGTTGCGGCCATCAGTACACCAAAGGCTTCATTGCCGCCAAACAGGGCCGTCATAGTCTCTGCCGGAACATATCTCTGGAAAAGTGCGGACAATATAATCCCTGCCAGAAAATAGATTCCGGTAGCTTTTATGTTCCTGCCCAGATTCTTTAAAAAGCGCAGCAGGATATTCGGATCGGCGTCTCTGCTTTTTGGTTCCTCAAAGCCTTTGAAGTTGAAAAATCCTCTTTCCCTGTAAAATACCCGCACCAGCATCCCTGCCGCAATTCCGCACACAAAGCCTGACAGTATCCGTATCATAAGCGCAGTCATTCCAAGGGCGGCGCTGTAGATAATAAGCTGGGGATTGAGCAGAATGGAAGACATCATAAAAGCCGCCAGCCAGTCATCTTTCATCCCGTTTTTTGAGAATGAGGCCGCGATCGGGATCGTTCCATACATACAAAGAGGCGACGCAATCCCCAGCCCGCTGGCCGCAATAATCCCAAAAACGCCCAGTTTCCGTTCTCCAAGGGAACGAAACATATGATGGATACGTTCTTTTGCAAAAACAGAAACCAGAGATCCGATGACCATTCCCAGCACCCAGTACGGAAAGATCTGTCTCAGCTGTATGGTAAAGTAATACCAGATATATACAAATTCTCTGTGAAGAACCTCCGCCATCTGCCACCTCACATGTCATTCATCAACGGAAATCAACTGGTATGTCCGGCCCCAAGCCCGATCTGCTCCGCATATTCCAGCGTATGCAGGCCGTTCAGGGATTCAATCCGGTTTACCAGGGAAGCTCCATCACCGTCCCTCTGTGCATAGATCAAATCAATGCATGCCTGATCCAGAGCTACCGGGTCTGTGGATGCCAGTATCCCAATATCATGCATATCCGGCTCTGCCGGATGCCCGTTGCAGTCACAGTCCACAGACAGCCGATTCATTACATTGATATAGACAATCTGCTTATCCAGCGCATCCACTACGGATTTCCCGGCCTCGCCCATGGATTCCAGAAAAGAATCCTGATCGCCGCCCCAGGGACTGGAAGAACTTTCTCCTGCAGTATGGATCAGGCATTTCCCTTCACTGGAACCAAGCCCAATGGAAATATTCTTGATGGCACCGCCGAAGCCCGCCATTGCATGTCCTTTGAAATGGGACAGTACCAGATAGGAATCGTAATCGCCAAAATGGGCGCCCACCAGATTTTCCGTAAGATGTGTGCCTCCTGACACGGGCAGACCCATGGAACCATCCTCATCCAGAATCTGAACATCCGCGATGTCTGTAAAACCGTGGTCTTCGGCCACCTGATAGTGCATGGCCGTTTCTGCACGGGAGCCGCCGTATGCCGTATTACATTCCACAATTGTGCCGTCCACCGCCTGCACCACATCCCTGATTAGGTCGGGAGACAGATAATTACTGGCAGGCGGCTCACCGGTAGAAAGCTTTACTGCCACATGTTCCCCGTGAGTCCATCCCAGTGATTCATAAACTGTCATCAGCCCTTCCGGGGAAATATCGGTTGTCATATATACAATGGACTCTGCATGATCGGGTTGCTGCACAGTCCCCTCCATTCCGCCCAGGCTGCTGTTATCTTCCTCTGGCTGCTCCTCCGGAGCGTCCGTTTCCTCTTGATGGTCTGACATTTCACCGGCAACAGATGACTGGTCTGTACTGTCATTCAAATCTGCCTTCCCGCATCCTGCCATACTTCCGATCAGAAGCAATGTGGACAGGACAGCTGCCATAAATTTCTTTTTCATATAGCGTCTCCTTACAGTTATTTATCAGTGCCTTCAGAGCATCGGTCACAGCAGGACAGACTGTGCCCCACTTTTCACAGTCTGCCCAAACCGGTATTCCGAATTTTCACAATTTTACTCAATGCAGTTGATACGCACCGGTACGGATCGCCGCAATCACACCGCCGTCGATCAAAAGATCCGTACCTGTGATAAATTTTGCATGTTCACCCAGCAGAAATGCGCCCGCCTCCGCAATCTCCTCTGAGGTTCCTGTCCGCATGGCGGCAGACGCATCGATCATCTGCTGATAGCCCTCTCCTGCGGCGGCAAATTCGTCATAGGCAAGGGGCATCACAATCACACCCGGACTTATGGTATTGATACGGGCCCTGCGCTCTTTCCATGTGGTTGCGGCCGCTTTCTGTGCCTGCAGATGGTTCACCCTCTTTGCGATCATATAAGCCAGTCCTGAACTGGTGGCTGTTTCTTTGATGAACGGAACGTCCATCAGTTTCTCTGTAGGAGTTTTCAAAATTTCAAGCTCCGTTTCATTGGGGATCGGATACATATATCCTGTCTGGCTGGAAATAATAAGCCCTGCCCCTCCCTCTGCCATCACTTTGCCAAAAGCATCCACCGCATAGCCGGTCCCTGCCATGTCAAGACTTAAGATATACTCCGGGCTTGCCTGACTGGGGGAAGCCCCTGCCGTATCAATAAAATACATCACCTTTCCGAGAGATGCGGCCTTTTGGGCAAATGCCTCAACGGAATCCTTCTCCATGGCATTCACGATACAGGTTTCCACATCATATCCGCCATATTTAAAATCACTGGATACCTTTTCCAGATTTTTCTCACTGATATCTCCAAGCAGGATTTTCCTGCCTGCAGCGATCCTCCTTACAATTGCGCATCCCATGCTGCCTGCCCCAAGCAGTGCAATGACATCTTTGTTTTCCTTACGATCAAAAATCATGATTCTCTACCTCCTGAAATTTAACTTCACAACGCAATTCCCAATTTTTCCACCCATTTTTCAAGCGCCTTATCACTTTTCTCCACATCATCGCCATGGATTGCCAAACCTTCTTTCATCCTTGCTCCGGGACATAGCCGGGCAATATCATTCAGAGAATTGGAAAATCCGCTGCCGCCGTGGGTGATCAGCGGGCAGATTGTCTTCCCGAAAAAATCATAGCTCTCTAAAAAGGTAAACAGCGCCATGGGCATTGTTGTCCACCAGTTGGGAAAAGCCAGGATCACATTTTCATATTCATCCATATTTTCAACCTTTGCCGTCAATGCAGGACGGGCATTTTCTTCATACTCCTTTTTGGCTGCGGCAATCTTCTCCATGTGGTCATCCGGATACTTTTTTACGGTATCAATATAAAACAGATCGCTGTCAACCAGTTTATGAAGCTTCTTTGCCACCACTTCCGTATTTCCTACTTCTAAGTATCCAATGCCCCCATGGGTATAATTCTGCCCGGCATGTGAAAAATATGCGATCAATGTTTTCGCCACTCTCTTTTCCTCCTGACCTCTGTCTGTATTTTATTTTCAGCTCTGAGTCTTTCCATAGGGCTATTATAGTCCTATCCTTCAGCCCTCACAACACCAGTTCTCCAAGATGTGGGGTTTATGCCACACAGTATGCAAAAATGTGGCATAAACCGGATCAGGACATTTTACATTGACTGATTCGAAAAAAAGAAAAGCTACTCCGGGGCATTGACGGATATCCAGTCCCCATTTCTCTTTTCAAACCAGTGTGTCCCCTTCATGCGGTAAGTGCCTCTTGCGCCATAAGCATTGGCATTCAGCACGGAAGTATAAGTAACGGAAGCCACATCTCCATCAACCTCCACTACCGGACTGTCTATGCCGATTGTAAAATACCGAAGGCTTCCATCCTCCACATCAGCAAAATATTCGTCTCTTGTCTGCTGCCTGCCGCTCATATGGGTAAAGACCATATCCTCCGATACAAGTTCTTTCATGGTGTCTGTATCCGCGTCTGTCATGGCCTGACAATACTTTGCCTGCTGATAAAGGACGGCTGTCTCTTCCTCACTCATGGCGGACAGATCCGCCCCTGTAAGTTCTACATTCGTAAATGCAGAAAAATCATATTCCGCCATCTTATTTTCTCCTTCCCCTTCTGCCAGAGTGATAGTCATCTGCGTATCCCCCTGCAGATTGATGAGGATGTCCAGATCAGAAGTGATCTTTCCCATCCTGATCAGTCCTCCCTGGTCCGATTCTGTTTCTTTGTCAAAAAATATGGCCAGTGCGTTTCCGGCCACATAATAGGTGACATCGCCGTTTTCAAAATCATCAATCTCTTCCCCGTTCCGGGAAAGGGATGCCGGACTTAAGCTCCCTGCATATTCACGGTCATAGAAACGTGTCATATCAATGGTCAGCGGAAGAAGGGAGAGGAAATCACGGCTGGTCTCGCTGTCATCCAATGAGGCCATAACCTTCGTATCTCCTATGGTTATAAGAATATCCGCAGAGGATGTTCCTCCATCCTCTACGGGTTCTTCCTCTCCTGTTTCTGTTTCGTTTTCAGGCGTATTTTCTTCTCTTGGTAAAGGGGACACATCCTCTGTCTTCTGCATGGAGGTATTCCGTATTTCCACACTCTCTGTCCCGCAGGCAGTAAGCATCACCGCAAATATAGGCAGAAAGATAAAAACAGGTACTTTCTTCATAGCAATCTCTCCTCTGCGCTTACTCCACAAATCCCAGACCGCGCAGCCATTCCGTTACGGAGCTTTCCGCCGAAGCCACATCTTCCTGCGCCGTCTTTCCGCGCACCGCAAGACCATCTTCTATCGTTGCCCCATCACAAAGAGTCTCAACGGTTCCCTGCGTCCCTGAAAGCCCGCTTCCTGCATGGGTACAGAAAGGAATGACTGTCTTTCCGGTGAAATCATAGCTTTCCAGAAATACTTTCACTATTGTAGGAAGGTCTCCCCACTAAATCGGGGATTCTTCTGTCAAGTATGGACTAAAGCATTCATTTTTCTTAAAGATGCCCGCCTACATCTGTAGGCGGGCATCCTATCGTCCCCACATTTAATGTCTTATTTCTTTCAATAGTATCACTCTTTCATTTTATAATCCGAACGGTAATGATACCCTTTTTCTCCTGTATCCTCCGCATCTACCGGTTCCCCATTATCCGCTGCCGCAGTCTGGATCAGATTGCCCTATGCTGTCTATTTTGCAGGTAAAATTACGATACCATTCCGCCCCTGGCGGTTGGATGACGGAAGCGCTGTTATATTTTCTTATTGCTACTACTTTTATCTTTTTTAGAACACGAAGTCAGCATTCCAGCAGTATTTTTGTCCAGTAAATAGCCAATACCTCCGCTCCTGAATTGAATATTTCGTGCTTTGTACCCGGAATTTTCACAAGTTTCACATTTCCCTGCTGATGCCTGCTTAATTTCCGAACAAATTTTTCCTGCTGTTCTGGAGATACATATGTATCATTATCCGCCTGAAAAATCAATACGGGACAGATTATTTTCCGCCATGCCTTTGTCTGGAGATAATGGTTCAGACACACGATCTGCCACAGCCAGCCATAAGAAGCCCCGTTCATCTGGAACAGCGGCTCTTTATTTCGTTTTATCTGGTAATAGTCAAATCTTGCTTCCGAAGTTGAAGCGCTGTCTGAAAACTGTTCCAATCCGCTGTAAGAATGATGTCCCATCAGGTACTGTCCGCTTTTTCCTGTCATGCAGAAAAACTTTGCCACAAGACCCGCCGCCGCCCACGGAACAGGGTCACTTTTGGGACGTATCATGGGGGAGGTCAGTATGAGCCTAGAAAATAATTCCGGTGCCTCTGCCGCAGCTGCTGATGCAATTCCACCCCCCATTGAGTGTCCGTATACACATAAAGGAAGCCCGGAAAATTCCCGTGCTGCAATGCGGCTGATAAACAACAGGTCTTCCACATACCTCCTGTAATCATCTACATGCACAAGGGATAAATCCCCCTCACCGCATAACCGGTAACTGCGCCCATGTCCGCAATGCTCCGGCATATAAACATGGTAGCCCCCACAGAGGAAATAATATATTGTTTCCAGATGCTTTTCTATTGTTTCAGTAAATCCATGCGATATGATGACAACCCCTTTCGGGTTATCCGCACGCGCACGCGCGCAAAAAATCTTTTTCCCTTTCTCCCGCCAACAATATTCCGTAATCATCCTTTCTGCCAGATATGGACGGACAACCGTATCCATTGCCTCTGCGTATGTTTTTTCAGGTAATATCATATCATGTATTTCGCTTTTGTTCATTCTCATTTTCTCCTATAGTCAGTCTCCTGTGCGCCCTTTTCAATTAATACTCTGATTAATTTTCCGCTCATTGTAAAACAGAAATACAATTCCGCCAAGCATACAAAAAACTGCCGCCACAAATGCCGCTACGCGGTATCCCGCCCCGGTTGCGCTTCCAATCGTGGTGACTGCCGTAAAGAGCAGCATGGACAAACTCTGTCCAAATTTAAATGCGAACGTCCTTGCCGCATAAAACATCCCTTCCCTGTTGCTTCTCGTAAGTTTGGCATCGCTCTGGGCGATATCGGCGACAACAGCCTGTGGAAGGATTCCGAATACCGCCATCGGAAGGGAAGCCACCGCCATCAGCATATATCCCTGTACATTTGCGGAAATTGCGGAAATCCTGCCCAGAAATCCGGTATACAGGTACGCAAACGCAAACATCAAGAACGCTACCAGTATCAGTTTCTTTTTTCCAAATTTGGGTGTCAGCTTATTAATCGGAATGTAGAACACCAGCGAAAGCGCTGTCATTCCAATAAAATAGATCGTAGTCATCGTTTCAGGAAGTTTTAAAAGACTTGTCACGAAAAATGGAAGGCCTGTCTGAAACATGGTAATCGCAATCCAGTATAAAATATCCGAAGCGACAAACTTACGAAATTCTTTATTCCTGAATGTGGAAGCCAGGGAAGAAAATGCAGTGTCCTGCGAAGGCATTGTATCCACATACTCCTTTTCATTGATGGCCCAGACGGGTACCTGCATACATACAAAGGCAAGGGCAGCCATAACTGCAAAGGTCACGCGTATCGCATTGACACGCCCAAACACCGGAATCAGTGTCCCCCATATGACTGGCGCCAGATATGCCACTGCCGTTCCCGCAATAAATGTAAATGAAATGACCGTGGAAATGTTCAATCGTTCCTGCTGGTTATGTCCCAGCTCCGGAAGCAGTGCATTGTACGGTGTGCAGTAAGCCGTAATCGACAAATAATACATTATCACCATTACAAATAAAAAGACTGCGTTTACCACACTGTTGCGGTTTACGGGCGACCAGAATACAAGGACGGTGGAAACGGCAAGTGGCAGGGAAGCCCATTTTAAAAAGGGGATACGCCTTCCTTTTTTTGACGTACAACGGTCTGACAAAGATGCAATACATGGATCCGTAAATGCGTCAAACAACCTTCCAAAAGCAGTAATACCCCCAATTACGGTAAAAATGCCAAAAACAACCAATCCTTGAGGAATGAACAAAGTCTGCCCCTGCGCGATGGATGCCTCGTCGGGCTGGTAGAAGTAAACTAGCCAGTTTGATATTAAACCGGACAGCAATGACCATCCAAACTGTCCCGCTGCAAATAACCACATTTTTCCTGTCGATAATGATTTCACCTTTGACTCCATAACTTACCTCCATAATACTAATAATCCATGAATTTATGTTTCTGTACAAACTTACCAGTGCTTATTCTGCTCCAAGCCCTTTTAAGAGCAGCCCGCCTGCAATCCTTAACTGTAGCGCAGGCTTAACAATTTCATCTGATAAAAGCATACTGCCGTTGTATGACAGTTTCTGCATCAGGCTCAGCATTGTATGCATCACCGAAAAGTACACTTCATCAATATTGTAGGAAAAATACAGGCTTCCATCATTAAGTCCTTTTTTCAGGGCATCTGTCATATAAGGCTTCAGATTCAATATTTTTTCTTCGTAATCATTCAGTCTTTCCTTTGAAATTTTGTATTTTCTGACAAAAATATCAAATTCCTGAAGAAACCGCAAAAACAAAGATTCTTCCTCAAGAACTTTTTCAAGAATTATAAAAATTTGCTGCAGCTGTCTGCTGCCGCACAACCCCCTGTACTCTTCCTGCAGCATCATGCCGATATACTTGTCCGCAATCTCCTGCCAGTAAACAATTCCCACCGATATTGCAAGCTCCGCCTTAGTCTCAAAATAACGGTAAATCGTTGCCGTCCCTACGTTTGCTGCTTTTGCAACTTCCTCAATTGATGTGTCATCAATCCCTTTTTCGTAGAAAAGCTCCAGCGCCGAGTGCAGAATCTGCTGTGTACGCTGCTCCATCTGCCGCCTCCGGATCCAGGATTCACCCATATATGCCATCCTCCGTAAAATTTATTTTCTGATAGTAATACTATCACTTTTTTAAATATGGAGTCAAGAGCAATTGTGGAAAATTTTTCCTCTACATGGGGACCTTCCATTAAAGAATAGAATAGCCTCGCCATCGACGGCATGCCGGCTCCTGCCGTTTTTTTGCATGCCGGACAGTGACCGCTCCCAGGCAGTAATCAAAGTCAGCTATCCAAAGGTTCAGTGCCTCTGCTTTTGTCAGGCAAAATCTAAAAATATAATATTTTATCCTGAATTATTCACGGAACAGTATCAAATTTTCAAAAGTACCCCCCAAGTTCTGTAAGAGCCGTATAGGTACAGCCCTTCTCATGAGGACTGCCGTTCACAAGCATTACTTTCATTCTGTCACCTTCCATGTCTGTGTTTTTTAATAAGAGGCAAATCTCTCATTCCGGTCTAACGCGGTCATTCTCTGCATCTCATCCTCCGTCAACTCAAAGTCAAAAATCTCATAGTTCTCCTGAATATGCACCTCATTGCTGGAACCGGGGATTGCGATATTCCCCGCCTGCAGATGCCAGCGCAGGATAATCTGAGCAGAAGTTTTGTTGTGTGCATCCGCAATTTCAACAATGGTTTCATCGCTGAATAATGTCTGCGTATTGCCGCGTCCTCCAAGGGGATACCAGGATTCCATGACCGTGCCATACTGCCGCAGATGTTCCTTCATCTCTGTGCTTTGATGATATGGATGGGTTTCATTCTGGATCAGGGCAGGTGTAATGGTTGTCTCGCCCACAAGCCGGTCAAAATCATCGGGTGTATAATAATTGGAAAGTCCGATCGAACGGAGTTTCCCTTCGCTTACCGCCTGTTCCATGGCCTGATATGCGGATACATCGCTTCCCGGAGCTGAATGATGCAGGATCATAAGGTCAATGTAATCCAGCCCCAGTCTTTCAATGGAGGCATCAATGGCCGCGGCGCCATTACCATAATCATCCGTCCACATCTTGGTGGTGACAAAAATTTCTTCTCTTGTTACGAACCCTTCCTCAATCGCCCTCCGGATTCCCCTGCCAACACCTTCCTCATTCCCATAAATCCTTGCCGTGTCTATCAGGCGGTAACCGTCCCGGAGCGCCCAGTACACGGAATCCTCCGCCTCGCTCTGGGACAAACGGAAGGTCCCAATGCCGAGTATGGGCATTTCATAGCCGCTGTTCAGCATGACAGTCCCTGCCTCAAGATCAAATGCCTGCCCTTTGGAACCCTCGCCCGCCGGTTGTTCATCCTGCGCGGCATCTTCTCCATCCTGCTGTTCCTTCTGTGCGGTATCCTCCTGCGTCTATGTTCCGTCATCATCTGCCCCCGGCGCCGGTTCCTCCGCACTTCCTTCCGATTCATTTGTCTGGCTGTCCTGCTGCGTCCCATTTGCCAGGCTTTCCGTCTGTTCTTCCGACCGGCCGTTATCTGCCCGCCCACAGGCGCTCACAGAAAAACAAAGGGTCAGAGCGAGCATAACTGTAAAAATTCTTTTCATTATCATGTACCTCCGCTATTTTATTTGTTATATCATTCCCTGTTCATTTCGGCGGAACTGTTTTATAAAATCCCATGCAAGCTGCGGCATGATGCTTTCTCGCCCGGTGGATTCCGTCTTCCACAGGTATCAGCCTCATCCCATGCCCACAATATCCATATGAGACAGGGCTTCTTCAATCTCCTGCATTTCCGCCGGTGACAGCTCCACATTTACCGCATCAAAGTTTTCCTTTACCCGGTCTTTTTTCGTTGTCCCCGGAATCGGCACCAGATACGGTCTCTTTGTGATCTCCCACGCAAGGGCGATCTGTGCCGGGGTTGCCTGTTTCCTTTCAGCAAATTCCGTGATCAGATCCATCAGGCCCAGGTTTGCGTCCATTCCCTCTTTCCGGAACAGGTTCATCCTTGCCCGCCAGTCGCCTTCCCGGTATGTTGTCCCGGCAGTGTAGCGGTTACTGAGATACCCTTTTGCAAGAGGGCAGGCCGACACATAGGTGATCCCCAGTTCTTCACAGAGCGGGAAATACGTTCCCTCATCCTGCCTCGCCACAAAGGAATACATATTTTCGATGGCGGATATTTTGCATACCGCATGAGCCCTCCGGATATATTCTTCCGGCGCAAAGGAAACGCCCCATGCCCGGATCTTTCCCGCTTTTATCAGCTCCGCCATGGTTTCCGCCACTTCCTCCGGCGCTGTCTTCGGATCGATGCGGTGCTGGTAATACAGATCGATATAATCTGTCCCAAGCCGTTTCAGGGAAGCGTCCACCTGCTGCCTGATGGAATCACGGCTGCTGTTTAAGGCGTCCTCATTTCCCGCAAAGAAAGAGTCGTCCACAATGCCGAACTTTGTGGCAACCACCGTCGCTTTTCGGAAAGGCGCCACCGCTTTGCCCAGATACTGCTCATTTGCCTCTCCATAGATCGGCGCAGTGTCAAAAAAGGTATATCCCACCTCATGGGCGTACCGCATAAGCGCTACCATGTCTTCCTCTGCCTCCACAACCCCGTAGGCATGGGTCTGTCCCATACATCCGTACCCGATTGCTGTAATTTCCATATCTGTCTGTCCAAGTTTTCTTGTCTTTTCCATTTTTATCCACCTTTCTTTACTGAAATATCATAATCCATAACCATACCTGCGGAGGATGGTCTGTTACGCCGCCCTCCGGTCTGCAAGGTTCTGCCGGCGGTACAGAAACACCGCAAGGGAACCTCCCAGAAATTCCATGACCAGCCCTGTCAGCATCAGTCCGTACATAGGCCACAACATATTTGCAAGCATCATCAGCGGCAGGTCAAAAATCCCTTTCCGGAAAAAAGACAGCACGAAAGCCTGTTTCGCCCCGCCAATCCCCTGAAATACAGAGATCAGCATAAATTCTATATTGATAAACGGAAGCGAGATGCACCGCAGCCTGGTAAAGACCGCACCATATTCTACCGTAGCCGTATCCGAAATAAAAAACCGGACCAGCTGCGGTGCGGATAATTCCACCGCTGCAAACAGGATCACGGAAATGGCAAATCCAGCTGCCAGCGAAAACCGTACCGCACTGTCCATCCGTTTTCGGTTTCCGGAAGCATAATTGTATGCAATCAATGGAAGTACGCCGGAAGAAAGCCCCTGCACAATCTGAAACGGAATCATCTCAATCTTCTGTGCTATCCCAAGCCCGGAAACAGCGCTCTCCACATATCCGGACATCAGCCGCAGCATGACACTGTTGGACACAGATGCCAGCACAATCTGCAGGGCTGCAGGCGTACCAACAGAAAACACCTCCGCCACATAGGAAAGCCTGATCCGCTGCGGGAATACTGTAAGCCTTACCACGCTTTCTTTCCGGGTATGGATGATATGCCCGAAAAGATACAGCACGGAAACTACATTGGATATGCAGGTTGCAAGCTCCCGCCACATTCATATGCAGCCCGAATATAAACAGAGGATCAAGCGCCACATTGAGGATTCCGCCCACCGACATTCCAATACTCGCTGTCCTGGCCCGTCCCTGAGCACGGACAATATTGGCAAGAACCTGGTTGAGTACCATCGGAATCCCTCCGAACACTACAGTCCAAAACAGATACTGCCTTGCATATCCAAGGGTTTCTCCGCCCGTTCCCAGAACCTGCAGCGCCTGTCTGCCAAAGACGAATATCAAAAGAGAATAGAACAATGTGGCGACAGCTGATGCCCATATGACAAAAGTTCCTATTTTTCCGGCATTTCTCTGCTCTCCCCTTCCAAGCAGCCGTGAAATCAGGCTTCCGCCTCCAATGCCAAACAGATTTCCCAAACCGCCAAGCAGCATAAAAATCGGATACGAAACCGTGACAGCCGCCACCTGCAGGGGATCCTCTGTCTGTCCGATAAACCATGTGTCTGCAAGGTTATAAATGAGTACAATCAACTGGCTGATCACCGTTGGCACTGCCAGTGTGAGGACTGCCTTCCGGACAGGCATATTTTCAAATATATCTTTTTCTTTTTGCTTTGTGTCTGCCATGCTTATTCCTGATGGAGTTTCACACTGTTGATCATTTTTGCATACTTTGGATCTTCGTTAGAACCAAATAAAGTGCTGCCCTCATCCAGCGTACCGATCCGCTCCATTTCTTCCTCCGTCAAAGCGAAATCAAAAATGGAAATGTTCTGCTCCATACGCTCTTTATGGACAGATTTGGGGATTGTTACCACACCCCTCTGATAATTCCACCGCAGTACCACCTGTGCCGCACTCTTTCCGTATTTCGCGCCGATGCCGGAAAGCACCTCATTGGAAAAGAGATTTTTCTGCCCTTCTGCAAAAGGAGCCCATGCCTCCGGCTGGATCTGGTACTCCTTCATAAATTCAAATGCCGCTTTCTGCTGGAAAAACGGATGGCACTCTACCTGATTGACTGCGGGAACCACTTTATTGTTCATCACCAGGTCCACCAGACGGTCACTGCCGAAATTGGATAATCCGATGGCACGGATTTTTCCTGCCTCATACAGTTCCTCCATTGCCCTCCATGCCCCGTAGTAATCCCCAAAGGGACGGTGGATCAGATACAGGTCCAGATAATCAAGCTGCAGATTGGAAAGGGATACTTCAAATGCTTTTTTCGTCTTCTCATATCCCGCATCCTGCACCCAAAGTTTTGTGGTAATGAACAGTTCCTCTCTCGGAATCCCACTGCGCCTGACTGTACGCCCCACAGCTTCCTCATTCCCATATACGGCTGCTGTGTCAATCAGCCGGTAGCCGGACATCAGGGCATCATAGACTGCCTGCTCACAGACTTCCGGCTCTGCAATCTGAAAAACACCAAATCCAAGGGCGGGCATTTTTACACCGTTATTTAAGGTTACATATTCCATAATCCGTATTCTCCTCTCTTACTTATAAAAACCTGTCATTCTTTTCCATCCCACACCTTATCCTGCCTGGGCAGCCTGAAGTTTCACGATTTTTCCCTGATAAGTCCATCTGACCATAACTGCCGCAATCGCAAAGCGGATGATCTCCATAGCCGGGAATGCCAGCCAGACCAGCGTAGTGCTTCTGGTCTGTGCAAATATCCATGCAAAAAGCAGAAAGAATACCGCCTGGGAAATGGAAGCAAGAAAACTTGCCGTCCCCTGCCCCATAGCCTGCAGGAAACCAGATAAGATCTGCGTGGTCGTGGTGAGCAGCAAAGCTGCGGCAATAAACCGGAGAGCCCTGATCCCCATCTCCATCATGTCACCTGATACATTGAACATTGCAAGCAGCTGTGCCGGGAAAGCAAGGAATACCAGGATTCCGACTGCTGCTATGACAGCGTTCACACGCAGGCTTTTCCATAAAGTCTCCATGATACGTTTTTTCTCTTTTGCTCCATAATTGTATGCGATAATTGAAATCCCTGCGCTGCTCATGCCACTGGACGGCATAATCACAAAGCTCTGCAGACGGATGTAGATCACATAGATTCCCGGAGCCAGCGGCGAAAGCCCCATAAGGATACTGTTCATCCCCAAAGCGATCACCGCGACCAGGCAGTTGCTTAAAGCTACCGGAATCCCGATCATTATAATCTCACCCACAACGGTTCTGTCCGGTACAAACACCTTTCCGTTTATGTGTACCTCATGGTTGAAGCGCAGGTTCAAAAGCAGTCCAGCCACTGCCACCACCGCCTGGGCTGTCACGGTTGCGATCCCGGCTCCGGTAATGCCCATGGCCGGAAACCCGAACCATCCGAAAATCATCACCGGGTCCAGAATAATGTTCACCACCGCTCCCACCAGCATTGGCACCATGGTCAGATCCGCCCTCCCAATGGCTGCCAGAAGCCTTTCCATCATAATCTGATGAAATGCCGCAAACGAGCAGACGCATAGTACAATACTGTAAGAAATGCACATGTCCCGGATTTCCTGAATATCTGTCTGTATTCTGTAAAAAGGCTGCATTGCTGTAAGCCCAAGAACCGCAAACAGCACCATCACGATCCACAGCAATACAAAACCGTTTCCAGCCGTTTTATTTACACCGTTTCCGTCTTTCTCTCCCAGTTTTTTTGACAGAACTGAATTCACGCCCACGCCGATACCGGTCCCGACGCCCACCACCAGGTACTGTACCGGCATGCAAAGCGAGATCGCCGTAAGCGCATTGCCGCCAAGCTGCGCTACATACAGGCTGTCAACCAGACCATACAGCACCTGCACGAACATGGATATAATCAGCGGCATGGACATCTTTTTCAGAAGCCTGCCTACCGGAAGGCTCCCCATTTCGTTCGTATCCAATCTTTTCCCCTCCTTAATCATCCAGTTCCCGGGAAGTAAACTGTGCTTCCTGCTGCTTAAGCGTCATATTGAAAAACCGCACGCCCTTATCAACCTTCCTGATCTCTTCCATCTCGTCATCGGTTAAGGCAAAATCAAAGATGTCAAAATTGTCTTTGATGTGCCGGTGATTCGTTGATTTCGGGAAGATAATATTTCCCTCCTGAATATGCCAGCGCAGAATGACCTGCACATTGGTTTTCCCATATTTTTCTGCCAGTTTTGCAAATACCGGCTCCCCGATCAGGTCTGTGTCGCCATGCCCGATGGGATACCATGCCTCGATCACTGTTCCATAAGGGGCAAGTCTTTTCTTCAGCTCTCCCTGCTGGAAATAGGGATGACACTCCACCTGCAGCACTGCCGGTTTGATCTCTGCCGCCTCACAAACCTCCTCTAAACGATCGGACTCAAAATTGCTGAGTCCGATAGTCCTCACTTTCCCCTGCCGGACCGCCTTTTCACAATCCCGCCATGCGCCCATATAATCGCCTACCTGCTGATGCAGAAGAAGCAGGTCAATGACTTCTACCCCAAGGCGTTCCAGCATTTTGTCAATAGCGGCCATGGTCTTACCCTCGCCGTACTCACTGGGCCAGAGCTTAGATGTTACCCAGATTTCCTCCCCGGGAATGCCGCTTTCCCGGATCGCGGCGCCTACGCTGCGCTCGTTCTGGTAAGCGTGGGCCGTATCAATATGGCGGTAGCCCATCTTAAGGGCATTCAGAACCGCCCTCTTTGGCTGTTCCCTCCGGCACAGATTCATCTTCAGTCTCTGTAACAAGCGTATCCTTGGGTTGTTCTTCCGGCCTCTGAGAATTTCCGCATCCTGCGTTTGCAGCCATCAGCATCATACAGATGGCACAGCATATTATTTTTTCATATTAACCTCCGTTTCTATCATGATGTCCCCTGCTCCGATTCAGGCGGTATAATAAAGCCGACATATAATACCCAATCACAGCAGACAGGCACATCACTGCAAAGTATTCCATAAAGAACAGTACCACTGGCTCTCCATAATCAAGAAATGCAAACTGAACCTGCAGGAACATATAAAGGGCAAACTGCTTTTTGATAAACACATATACCCCATAGGCTGCATAGAGCAGGAGAGCAAGCCGCAACAGAGCCGATATTTTTTTATCTGCCATTACTTTTCTGGCAACAGGTATCCGGTTCCAGTAAATTCCAAGATGGAAACACGCCAGCACAAACACCCAATAGGATAAAGCCAGATGCATAAGCCTTGCCACAGCCATACTGCCTTTTATATTCCATGGTGCATATCCTGACAGGATCACACTGCTTACTGCCAGAAAAACCATTGCCAGCAGTAAAAGCAGGTTTGTAACTGTCCCTAATATCCGGTTTGCCATGTAAGATCCCTTTCCCAACGCCCGATGCCAGCCTGCATTCAGCAGATGATGCAGGAAAAACAGCAGGAACATTGCCAGGCCAAGCCATTCATGCAGTTTTCCTCCCATAAAAGCATAGGCCATAAGGCACGGCATCAGAATGACCATTACAAAATCCACACAGGGCCGTATTTTCTGCTTTGCCCGCATCGCCTTTTAATCTCCCTCGGCAAGGCTTTCAAAACCCATTTCTTCCAGCCAGCTCACCACATCATCTTCTGCACTGTCTACATTAGAACCCCTCACAGCCAGCCCCTTTTGCAGTTCCGCTTCCGGTATCAACGCCGCAATGTCGCTTTCGCTCCGGCCAAGAGCGCTTCCTTCATGGGTACAAAAGGGAATGACCGTCTTTCCCGCAAAATCATAGGACTCTAAAAATGTAAACATCGCCATGGGCATTGTGCCCCACCAATTAGGGAACCCGATGAACACCGTCTGATATCTGTCCATATCTTCTACGGCTGAGGCAAGCTCCGGTCTCTCATCATTGTCCTGCTCCTCTTTTGCCACTTCGATCAGATCGTTATATTCATCCGGATAAACAGTGACTGTTTCCACATGGAACAGTTCGCCTCCCGTATGTTCAGCAATCATGCCTGCAATTGTTTCTGTATTTCCTGTCTGCGAAAAATACACTACCAGGCAGCTGCTCTGTTCTTTGGGTTCTGCCATTTCTGATCCTTCCGGACTGTCCTCCTGAGTCTCCGTCTGGTTCTCCTCCTCCGGCGCTATGCTGTTTTGTTCTGTATTCTGCACTGCATTGTCCGGTTCTGTACTGTTTGCGCAGGCCGTCAACGTAAAAATCATCATGCCTGCCATAATAAGGGATATCATTTTCTTCATATGGTGATTTCTCCTGCCTTTCTTTTTTCTTTGGGATATTCCCCCATCTGCAAGGCTATTATATTTTTTTACGCTTTTGCACTCAACACCACATCCATTCAGAATGCGGTTTATGCCACACTTTCTGTTAAAATGTGGTCTAAGTCCGTCTTTTTTCTATATCTGATATTCTGACTATCCTGTTTTCACTTTTATATAAACAAAACAGCACCCCAAAAGGAGTGCCATTTTGTTATGTCCTTTCCTGCTTTTGTAACAGAGAGATCATATCCATTTTTCAACAGCTGTCCCGGCGTTATCTGACAAGCTTCCCTGAACTGCAAGCCCCTTTGTCACCACCGCGCCTTTACAGACCCCCTGGATCTTTCCTTCCGTTCCGCCAAGACCGCTCCCCTCATGGGTACAGAAGGGATGGATCGTCTTTCCGCTCCAATCAAATTTTTCCAAAAAGGTATATACCGCCATGGGCATATCTCCCCAGTAATTAGGAAATCCCAGATATATTTCATCATACCCGTCAAGGCTGTCCGGCGCGGAAACCAGCTCCGGTCTTGCCTTTGCCTGCAGATCCTCTTTTGCCTGTTGGATACAGGTGTTATAGTCCGCAGCATAAGGAATTTTCTGCTCGATTTTAAATAAATCCGCTCCCGTCATCTCGGAAATCATCTTTGCCAGCTTTTCCGTATTACCTACCATCACATAACGGCAGCCTCCGCTGAAATAGTTTTCATCCGCCCTTGAATAAAACGCTACTAACTTTGCCATGACATATTTCTCCTTCCACTATTTTCTACATACTGCCTTCCAGCCTTTTTGTTCTTTGCGCCATATGAGGTTACATTTGAAATGCCTCCGCCACCAGCTTCAGGTTCTCCACAATAGGTAAATGCTGCGGGCAGTGATCCTCGCACTGTTTACATCCGATACAGTCCTCTGGTTTCCCGTGGGTTGCCGTCAGATTTCCGTAGGTAGTGGCAAGCCCTGCCAGCAGTCCAAACTGCTTCTGGTTATTATACAGGGAAAAATATTCCGGGATGGCAATCTTCTTCGGACAGCCGGAAGTACAATAGCGGCAGGCAGTACACGGAATGGCTATGCTGTCACCTATGATCTGAACGGTCTTTGCTATGGTCTCCCTCTCTTCTTCCGTCAAGGGCTGGAAATCCTTCATATAGCTGATATTGTCCTCCACCTGTTCCAGATCACTCATGCCGCTTAATACCACCATCACCTGATCCAGAGAGGCTGCAAAACGGATCCCCCAGGAAGCGTTCCCTGCATCCGGATCGGCTTCTTTCAGGATATTTGCGGCAGCTTCCGGCAGACGCACCAGAGCGCCGCCTTTTAACGGCTCCATAACCGTTACCTGCACGCCATGCTTTATGCAGACTTCATAGCATTTACGGGACTGTATGCTTTCATTCTCCCAGTCTATGTAATTGAGCTGCAGCTGCACTAGTTCTGTTTCCGGGTGGTCCGTCAGGATACGGTCCAGCATATCCGCATCATCATGCCACGAGAAACCGATGTGCCGGATCTTTCCTTCTGCCTTCTTTTGTACCATAAATTCAAAACCCTTCTGTTCCTGCACCGCCCCATATACAGACCGCCCCATGGCATGAAGGAAATAATAGTCAAAGTAATCTACCTGACACCGCTCAAGCTGCTCATTGAATATCCTCTCATAATCCTCTGCACTCTTTGTCATAAATACGGGCATCTTGGTGGTGATGGTAAAGGAATCTCTTGGATATCGTTTTGCCACCAGCTCGCCAAAAGCTTTCTCGCTGTTTCCGCCATGATAGACATAGGCCGTATCAAAGTAAGTAAATCCTGCCTCCATATATTTGTCTATCATGGCTCTTGTCTTTTCCATGTCCACACTCGACCAGTCCTCCGGATTCGTCTGCGGCAGACGCATCAGTCCAAAACCTAATTTCTTCATTTCCATATACACTCCTTTCTATTATCTGTTAAATCCTCTGTGTCCATATACCCTGCATTTGTTCAACGCTTCTTCCAGCGAATGGAATTCTTCTTCTGTCAGTTCCACTTTGGAAGCATCCAGATTTTCAATAATACGCTCCTTATTCTTGGAGCCTGGAATGGGAACCACATTTGGATATTTATGCAGCATCCATGCCAGTGAGATCTGCGCACTGGTGGCATGCTTCATTTCCGCATATTCTCTCAGAAGGTCAATGATGGGCTGGTTTCCGGCTATATTGGCCTTGGAAAGCTGCGGCGCCCAGTTCCTGACGTCATCATTGTGTTCAAATTTTGTTTCCGTTGTGATCTTTCCTGATAAAAGCCCGCTGGCTATGGGAGAAAAGGGAACCACCCCAATGCCATGCTCCATACAGTAGGGAATCACTGCTTTCTCCATATCCCGCTCCACCATGGAATAGATATTCTGGATCGCGCTTAACGGGGTGACGTTCTGCGCCCTGTCAATAATGTCCACATCTACCTGTGATAATCCCCATCCCCGGATCAGACCATCTTCTATCAGCAGGCCCATTGCTTCAGCAACATCCTCTATCCTTACGCCGCCGCTTGTTCTGTGAAGGTAATAGAGATCAACCATATCCGCCTGGAGGCGGTCCATGGAATCTTCCAAATGCCTGCGGACTGCCCTGTATACAGAACCCTCTGACCTGACTTCCGAACTGCCTAAAAACAGCTTTGTTGCAAGCACCACACCTTTACGCACATCTTTCAGGGCTTTCCCCACTATGCGTTCATTATGTCCGATCCCTGCCAGGTTCGGGCTGTAGATCTCCGCTGTATCAAACAGCGTACAGCCGTGCCGGTATGCGTTTTGGATGGCTTCTATGCTGTACTGCTCCGGCGGGATCTTCCCATAGCCATGGGAAAACGCCATACAGCCCATGCCCACTTCTGATACTGTTAAATTTCCTAACTGTCTTGTTTTCATTTCTTACCTCCTCGTCTGCTCAGAATTCCGGAATCTTTTTATATTTTCTTCTGATATTTCCCTGCCAGACTTTTAGACCACCGGAATCTTTTCATCCTCACTTTTCCGCCTGCTCTGCTTTCAAAAAATCCCTGATATAAGAAACCGCCAAGTCAAAATCTTCTCCCAGATAGCCGTGGTCTGCTCCCCGGATCACATGGTATTCCACGTGGTCTATGGTTTCCGCCAGTTTGTCAGAATAAGAAATCGGCACAATAGAATCTTTGTCACCATGTATCAGAAGAATATTTTTTCCATATTCTTTGATCCGTTCATAGGGTTCCTGATCCCAGATATCAACAAAATACCGGTTTCCAAGCCTGAGTCCCAACAGGCTGTGGGTTTCGGGAATCTCCTCCGGCGAATCAAACATTTCATGGACATCATCATAAATACAGAACGCCGGATAGATCAGGATCACCGCACGAATTTCATCCTTATGCTCAGCTGCCGTCAGCGCGGTGACAAGCCCTCCCTGGCTGTTTCCCATCAGATAAATGGAACCGGTATCCACAAAATCCCACTGCTTCACTTCTTCCAGAACAGCTTCCAGATCTGCTTTTTCTGTCAAAACCGACATATCCAGCAGTTCCCCGTCGCTCCGGCTTGCCCAGCCACCGCCGCAGAAGTCAAAGCAGACGGTCACATAGCCTTCTTCCGCCAACGCTTCCCCATAGCCTTTTACCCTGTCCAAAGTCGCACCCAGTTCATGGGACATAATGATTGTGGGCCTCTTTCCTTCTGTCCCGGAGGGAATATGAACAACTCCATATATATCCATTCCTTCCTTATCCACATGGATCTCTCTAGTTTCATATCCTGCCGCCATCGCCGCCTCCTGTTCTGTCTGATCGATCTGACCGGAATTTCTCACGCTTTGATTTCCTATGTTCGCTTCAGCAGACTCGGCCCCAATCATCTTCATGGTGTTTCCTTCACTTTCCCTATTCCCGCAGGCACACAAGGCAGACATCAGGCCCATCCCTAAAGCGACAGCAAGCACTGTTCTCCTCATTTTCCGTTACCCCCATTTATGACCTGGCGCTGTCCGGATCGAACATCATTCCCCCGCAGTAAGGAATCCGGTCAATGGCCGCCATATCTTCTTCAGATAGAGAAAAATCAAATACATCCGCATTTTCCGTGATATATTTTTCATGGGTGGATTTTGGAAGAGGAACAATGTTTTTCTGCAGCAGCCATCGGATACAAATCTGAGCCGCACTCTTTTTGTATTTTCCGGCAATCCGATTCAACTCCCCATTCCTTAAGACGCCGCCGCTTCCAAGAGGACTCCATGCTTCCACCACAATACCGTTCGCCTGACAATACTCCGCACTTTTTACCTGCCCGAATCCGGGATGGTATTCAATCTGATTTACCATTGGCTTAATGTCGCTGTCCTCTGTTAATGCCTGCACATGATGGGCAAGGAAATTGCTGACGCCGATGGCTTTGATCCGCCCATCACGGTACAGCTCTTCAAAAGCCCTCCATGTGGACCAGTTAATCTTGCGCCAGTCATCATGCCATCTGGCCACAGCCGGCCAGTGGATCAGGTACAGATCCAAATACTCCAGTCCCAGTTTTTTCAGAGAAACCTCAAAGGCTTTCATTGCTTTGTCATAGCCCCGGTTATCATTCCAGAGTTTCGTGCTGACAAAGATGTCCTCCCGTTTCAATCCATATTCATCCATAGCCTGACGCACGCCTTCCCCTACGCCCTTTTCATTCATGTATCCTTCCGCAGTGTCAATATTGCGGTATCCTGCCTTGATTGCTGTCTTTACACATTTTGCTGTATGAAAAAGGGAAATCTGCCATACGCCAAAACCCAAACCGGGAATTTTTACCCCATTATGAAGGGTAAGACTGTCTGCTATTTTTTCCATATCCATCTTTTCCTCCTGAAATTTTAATCCTGCAACTATGTTCCGATGCCTTTTCCTTTACCTTTAAACACATGAAAGAATCTTCTTTCTGTATCCGTAAAAATAAAGGTTTCCATTGATTTCCTATGTATCATAATCTAAAAACTACTCCTGATTCCACACCATTCTGACAGCTTCTGTGGTTTATGCCACACATCTGATAAAAATGTGGCATAATATGCCAGGGGTTCTCTATGCGGATTCCCTCCATCTTGAAACGCCAATAATACTCTCGTGTTGATTTTTTGACTTGAATGTATTATAATACAAGCGGGTACAACCCTATAAAATATAATTTCAAGAGTAGTATTGCAATTTCTCTCCATGCAGTGCAGCTTTTCAGGAGGTTTTATTATGGCAACCGATAAAAAAGTAGACCTGCGGATTCAGAGGACAAAGGACTCCATCCGTAAAACCTTTGAAGAAATGATCTGTGAAATGGATTACGAACAGATTTCTATCAAAGAACTGGCACAACGTGCCAGAATCAACCGAAAAACATTCTATTTACACTACAACACGTTAGATGACCTTCTTCGGGAAATCCAGAATGAAATGGCACAGAATTTTATCAAACGCACACAGGGCCTGGAACGTCCACGCGATATGGATAAAATCACACGGGAATTTTTTCTGTGCAGCGAGGAACTGGGGAAGATCGGGGAACGAATTACCTGCAGCGGCAATTATAAATACATCAGCCGCAAGATCACAAATGACATAATGAATCAGACCTGGAAAAACGGAGCATCATCATCTGCTGAAAACCCCTATATTCAGAACATTATCATGACATATGCAGCACAAAGCACTTTGGAAATTTACAAACAATGGGTGGCAGATGGGAAAAAAATTCCCCTTGAGGATATCATCAAAATCGCTACCCGGCTTATCTGTAATGGTGTAAATGGATTGAATTCGTAATAAAAAAACGTAACCTGACTAAATGCATCCTTTTAGTTGGCTACGCTTTTTTATACAATTTCGACAATTGCAGAAAAGCTCTTGGAAAACCTCCAAATTAGCAATTGAGAACTTTTTTTGTTTCTGACCATATAACATACCATTTTACATCCGGTCATCTACTGTTATTTTATAATAGTACCATTTCATCTGATTGTTTGATATACAAACCAAATTTATTCATGTTAAATCTGAAATAATAGTTCATTCCTCTTTTCACCTTCCATTAGTACAATCTTACTGGGAGATGAACAAATTAGTGGAAGATTTACATGAATATTTTGGACTGGCAATCAAAAATGCCAGGCTGGACTGCGGCCTGACACAGGAGGCACTGGCGGAACGGGCCGGGATCAGCTGCCGCTATCTCATTGCCATCGAAAATGAAGGACGTATCCCAAAACTGCCTACTGTCTACCGGCTGATCCACAGCCTGCACATTTCTGCAGACCGTATCTTCTATCCTGAACAGCCGCCAGAGGATTCCGAGCGAACACAGCTTACTCACATGTTGGAATCCTGCTATGACCGAGACCTTCATATCCTTCTCTGTGCTGCCAGAGCCATGCTGCAGAAACAATGAGCAAAGAACCATTTCCCGCTCTCTCTTGGGGAAGTAGTTCTTCGCCTGTTCTTGTGTCTGCCGTTTTATAACATATCGCATTTTCTTTCACACCTGGATCTCCGGACCTGTTCATGCCCTGTTCTTTTTCACTTTCCCTGCCAGATAGCGCACCGCTTCCTCCGGAGTAGGGATCTCTCCCTGACGGGGCACCCTGTTCTGGTACGCTTTTGTGATCTCATTGTTGTTCAGAGGATCTGTGTACGCTTCTGTCAATGCCGCCTGCATCTCCTGCCGGACTTCTTTCGCACTGACTCCATGTTTCTTTGCCAATTCCCGGTATATCTTCCGCATGCTCATTGAACTCTCCTCCATTGTAAAAACTATAATCGCCTGTTTCTTTTTATTATAAGCGATAATACTACCTTTTTTAACAAAAAACAAGCGTTATAATCGCTCGTTTTTACTCTGTACAGGGCTTAAGATGAACACATCGGGAGGACATCAAAAATGGACGAACAGTTTATCCGGGACCGCATCTCCAGTCTCCGCCAGGAAAAACAGGTCTCTGAACGAAAAATGAGCCTGGATCTGGGCCACAGCACCAGCTATATCCGCAGCATCACCTCCGGTAGGGCACTGCCATCCATGAGTGAATTCCTGTATATCTGCGAATACCTGGGCGTGACACCCATGGAATTTTTCAACAAGGAGAAGGCGACCACTCTGACACAGCAGAAAGCAATCGAACACATTTACTCCATGTCCGATGAGGACATCCGGCTGCTGATCGGATTTATTGAACGGATGAAGACGGGCGGAAAATAACAGGTGGTATCGGAAATAGCTGTACTGCTTGTTTTTTAGCTCCTTCTTCCTCTCCTGTCCACCTGCCCCTGCTCTTTCAACTGCAGCCTGTCACTTCTTTCTACACGCTTCCTGCTCCTCCTCTTCTCTTTTTCCCGTAAATAGGCGTTTGCGAAACGCCAAAAGCCGCATAAATACAGCATTTTTTTGTTGCCAAAATAAAATATCTCCTCAAGGTTTATGGTAAAATAGAATTGTCCAGAAACTAATCAACCATCCACCTTAAAGGAGATATACTCATATGATAACACATAAGCAGCTCACTTTGGCAGAAGTTTTTGAAGATTGTCAAAATAAATTTGAAAATGACAAATATCAGTTTCTAGTACTTCTTGATGAAACCATCAATCTTGATGAAATTGTTCCTATATCTTTTGTCTCTCATTTTCACGCTCGTACCGGAAGGCCTGGCAAACATCAGCTTTATCCTATGCTGAAAGCTCTTCTAATCCAGCGTATTTTTTCAATCCCGACTGATATGCTCCTGATTGTCTTTCTCAAATACTCTCAGGAATTGCGTGATTTCTGTGGATTTGATGTTGTTCCCGATGCCTCTAAATTTACCCGTTTCAAACAGGATTTTCTTTCGGACTTACAATCGATGTTCGACCACCTAGTTGATCTGACCGAACCGATCTGCCAAAAGCTTGATTCTGCCCTTGCATCCATGACCATCTTTGATACCTCCGGGATAGAAGCCTGGGTCACTGAAAACAATCCGAAATACGCAAACCGTATCATCAAGTAGCTGAAAGCTTTTGCCAAAGCTCACAACTTCAATAAGAATTATGACCCTTACAAAGCTGCCTATGGCTCTATGCCCTCCCATGCTGCCACTAACCAGGCAATTCAGCAGATGTATATCAACGGACATTTCTGCTATGCCTATAAATTCGGTATCATTACCAATGGTCTCGGCATTGTTCGTGACATCACTTTTTACAACAAGGACTTTTTAAATGCACACCCTGATATCGTGATTGGGAAAAAAACCGATTCCCCGGATGAAGATAAATCGCTTGCTGACTCAAAAGCGCTCCTTCCGGTCTTGATCGACTTCTTCCAAAAACATCCGCTGATCAATCCCAAAACTTTTCTCGGAGATACAGCGTTTGATACCATCGAAATCTATAAATCCCTTCTTGGAGACATCAGATTCGAAAAAGCCTTTATACCTTTGCGTGTCAAACTTTCCATGGAAGATGAGGGTTATACCTTTAATGAGAACGGTATTCCATGCTGTCCATATGATCCCACACTTCCCATGAAAAGAGAAGGAAGCAAATCTCATTTAAAAAGTAAGATTCCAACCATGAAATTTGTATGTCCCAAAATGAAATGGGAATACAATCGGGCAGATAAATCCAAACGCCGTGTCTGCCATTGTGACACCCCCTGCACGACTTCTTCCTGCGGACGGATGATCTACATCTATCCGGAGAAAAAACTTCGTGCGTATCCGGGCGTCGAACGCGGTTCAGCTGAATGGGATGAAACATACAAAATCCGAGTCAATGTCGAGAAATCTATCAATCACTTTAAAGATAGTTTCTGTATTGCTGGGCGTAAAACTCAAAATGAGAAAACGCTCCATGCAGATCTTCTTCTCGCTGGTATTACTCAGCTTATCACAGTGATAGTTGCCGACAAGATCCATCAGCATCAGTATATCAGAAGTTTAAAACCACTCATTGCATAGGACTTAACAATTCCATAAATCCATGGGACTTATTTCGTGTGCCAAAAAATATCCGGTATCCACTTTTCATCCCAAGAATCCTGCATTGCAGGATTCTATCCTTGTTTTCAATCAGGATTGCGAACTTGTTTCGCAATTACCTAAAAATCTAAAACCGATAAATGCTTCTCATGCGTTCCTTTTTTCTCCCACTCAATATCATGCTTTAGCATAATCTCCGCAAGCTGTTCTTTCTCTGCCGCTACCCACTGGTTACGCTCTGTTTCGCTCCTTGTGCCGCCTTTGAAACCGAGTTCTGCCAGTGCCTTTTTTAATGACACCCTTGTTTCAAGCCCTCTCTTGCTTCCAGTCGTATAGGGTATAAAATCTATATGCAGATGCGGCGTGGCTTCGTCCATAAAGTATAGCCCCGCCCTTGCAATTCTCTAATATGGCTGTTTTAACGGTATGTAAAAATGTGTATCATGTTGTCTTTTCTTTAAGCAGCAAAAAACCTAACAAAAAAAGCATAGCCAAAGCCATGCTTTTCCTCTATACCAGTATGTATTACTTTACCTTTCGGATTCTCTTTGTCTATTCATCTCCATTAATTGTTTCATCAAGTTTTTCCAAAATCCATATTCCAGCATTATAGTAATTTTTTATATCATTAATTGATGCTGTAATTACAGCCCCATGTGCAAAACTATTTCTTAATTCCACCAAAGCTTTTAACTGTCCCTTTTGGTTTGTTCCTGCAATAAGTCTCTCAAAATCAAGTTTCCATCTAACATTAATTCTTTCCAGCAATTTATATATCTGACCTGGCGAAGGATTAAATGAAGCCTCAATAATACTTTTGCTTAAAAAAGTTTTTGCCTCATCATTAGCCCCCGAAGCTAAATAATCATATATCATTTGCTTAAATACAATCTCTATCGTACCACATGCTTTGATTACTGAATACGAGGTCAAGAATCTAACATTTGAATCCAAATTATGATTTGCTATCCATTGTTGGATACTATTTAATTCAACTGCACAATCCTGCAACAGCCGTTCATAATTACCATTCATATGATACCCCATACAAAATTTCAGTTGCTTTATTCATTCGTATCTTTATTTTTTCAATGTTAGTTGTTCTTTTTGATATTGCATCTTGAAATAAATCATCTCCAATTAATTTTTCATATCTTTCTACCATATTTAATTTTCGATAATTATCTAATCCTTTAATCTCCCTTATATATTTCGTTGCTGAATAAACGGCATCTACTATAGCAGGATTAACCTTCTTTGAAAATATAATGCCACTATCATCTTTCTTACCATTTCTGAAAAAGTTGCCATCAAAGACATCATTAAAGAAATCCAGTATTTCTTGAAATTGTGTTTGCAATTCATTTTCGGAAATAACATCAAGATCTCCATTTCTTTTCATGAAGATATTTAAATATTTGACCAAATTTATTTGTTTTTGGGCACTTTCCTTCTGTTTAGGCAAATAAGCAAAAGCAAACATCCTTAATATCAATTCCACATCTGACATTCTGGAATCTTCTTCAGAATTTTTAAACAAATTTCTCCAAGCCTCATATTTATTAAGTTCCAATAGTAACTTATTAAATTTCCCATGGTATACACAATTTCTTATTTCTTGTGGTTTGAGGCTTCTCCCGCTTGTATTAATCCTTTCAAATATCTGATACATACCAGTATCATCTTTAGGCTCTTTTTGCTCAAAAACAATAGCATGTATAGGAGAATTTCTAATTTTTCTTTGCTCCTCCGGTTGAAGTTCCTGGAATGTTTTTCCCCTCCAGCGTGTATTTATTATATCTGAATTAGACAGTGAAAAGGATTTTCCATCTCCACCAAAAATTCCTCTCTTCACATAGTCATATACAGTCATAATTCTTTGATATCCGTCAACAATTAAGCGCTTCTCATCGTCTGTTTTCGCTAAGAAAATACTTGGAACTGGTAAGCCAAGTAAAATAGAGTCAATAAAACGACTTGCCTCATTCTTATCCCAAACATATTTTCTTTGCATCTCCGGCTTTTCTAAATCACCTTCTTCATACATTGTAATTAGTTCCCGGAAAGTCATATCTGTACCAAATGAAGTAATGTTAAATAAAGAATCATCTGAATAGCTAGTTGTTTCTTCTTTAATATCTGATATTATTTCTTTAGTATTTGCCATTTTATGTTCCTCCACTAAATTATTTAGTTTATATCTTCTTATAATACTATCTATCTCATTATTAGCAATTATATTGTTTAAGGCATAGATTCTACACAAAGTTCCATCATATTTGTTTCCAAGACTTTTTTCAAACAATTTATATGCTTTACTATTAATAATGAGTAGTTCTGCATACCCTACTACCCATATACCATAAGTTTCATAAACATTTGTTCTATTTTCATAATAAACGGTCAAATTCATAATACACTTCCCAGCCTATTTTTGTCTGATAGTGTATTACTATTCCTCTATGTTCCACTATTATACTCTTTCTTCAACATTTTGTCACGTCAAAGTCCATACAAGCTGTTCTATACTTTTAACACCTGCGCTCCAAAGAAGAGGCATGACCACCGCCATGCCTTTTCCCTTCACAGATATGTCGTCTCATTTTCCTGCCTGCGGCCTATTCTCCCAGGCTATGTACCATCTCTCCTTCCTACCCCTACATGAATTTTTTCAGCACCCCCACATTCTTCTTTGCCAGCGCCTTTTTCGCCACCTCCAGTTCCTGCCTCATCTGCTCATTTTCCTTCCGCAGTCTTTCTACCTCCTGCTGGGACATCGCAAGCTCATGGTTCATCGCCATGTCCAGGACCTCACGCCTGGGGTCTGCCAGGCCCGCCTGCTGTTCCAGGGCACGGTCGATCTCCTTCCTCACCTGCGGGTTCTTATAAAAGAATCCTCTGGACAGGCCGGTTCTCTCCATCAGCTTCTGGATGCTGACCTTCTCCCCGTCATCCACCATCCGGACAATCTCCCGTCTGGCCTTTTCGATCTTTGCTTCGCTGGCCTGCTTATTGACCGCCAGCATCCTGTCGTATTTGTTCATATTCTTCCTCCCATCCGTCCAGACATTCCAGGATCTTCAAGGACATCTGATGCCTTGCCTGCCGTGTCTCATCCGCCAGGGTCTGGTTGCTCATTTTCCGATAATACTTCACATTGACCAGGCTGCTGTGGCCAAGGAGCCTGGCAATGGTCCAGTCATCCAGGTGCATCTCTGTCAGCCTGACTCCGTACATATGGCGGTACATATGGGTACCGAACCCGAAGATCCGTCCATTGTCATCCCGGATGTCCTCCCGGTAAATGAGGCGGATGACTCTTCCCTGTAGTGCGCTGTACTGCATGGGGCGCTCCGGATTCTTATCGCTTACAAAAATGTATTCCGTTTCGCCATATTTCTCTTTTGTATACCGGATCGCCTTCTGGATCAGCATCGCCAGTTCCCTGCTTATGGGTTTTATATAGGTGCTGGTCTTCATCTGCCGGATCCGGATCAGATCCTCCCCATCCTTCTGAAATAGGCAGTCGGTCTGAAGGGTAAGGGTATCGGATATCCTTGTCCCCAGCATCTGGTGGATGACCATCACCCTGGCTATCTGCTCCTCCATCCTTGTGATGGCGGCGTTCAGCCGTTTCAGTTCCGCATCTGAATAGGTCTTGAATTCGCCCCTGGGCATGGACGGGATGTCCCGGCTCAGGAACAGCCCGTTTAAGTTCCCGTATTCCAGAATCCTGCCGATGCTCTCCATAAGAGCACGCAGTCTGGTCAGCTCACTGCGGAGCTTCTTGGGAGTTCCATCTTCTGTTTTTAAATAGGTCAGGTATTCCTCCAGGATCTCCCTGTCAAGCTGGCGAAAGGACTGAATATCCGGATGTCTCTCCCGCAGGAATCCTGACAGCCGCCGCACAGCGGTCAGTTCCCTGGAGATACAAGCAATGGCCTCGTTCTGCAGGTTCAGGTAGATTCCTTTCTTGGTCTCTTCCCGAAGTCCGTCCTGGGTAATTTTTGAAAAATTGATGGTCTTATAGTTTTTTACCGGATTCCCATGGAACGGGACGCCCAGCTTCTCCAGTTCCCAGATGTCCTTCTCCTTCTCCTCCCTGCCATCTTCCGGCTCCAGAAAATCCAGAAGCCGTTCCACATATCCCATAACTCCAGGCCGCATCCGGTAAGTGTTCCCGTAGTTTCCCTGCCTTTCATAATTTAACGGTATTCCCTCTTCCAGCATCCATGCTTTCAGTTTTCGGAACCATGTCTCCCGGTCCCAGTCCAGGAAATGCTCCAGGCCCTTTCCCCTTTTCTCCAGGAAACGGCAGAGCAGGTTGTAATTGCCCCGGTCATTCAGCAACGTTGTCATCGCAACCGTCCGTATCCGTTCCTGGATAAACTCTGCCATCTCCTCCTGCAGGGTTACGACGGGGAGCAGATCCAGGTCGAACACGGCGCTTTTTCCCACATATTTTTTCTGATGTTCCGTCAAGTCTTTGTACCCCTCCATATCCCTGAAATAAAACTTCATCGCCATCAGTCCCCGCCCCCTTTCAGGCAGGCCATCAGGCTGTTTCCCGGCTTGGCGAAGAATTCTCCGCTGGTTCTGTCGATCCGGTCCGGCATGTAGTCGATGTACTGGCGGGTCATCTCCTCATAGGCATGTCCCAGATAGTCCCTGACTCCCTGGATGGATACCCCACTGTCATAAAAGCGGGTAGCCACTCCGTGGCGGTAATCATGGGACCGGAAGAGGTATTCCCCGTCCTTTATCCCCAATTCAGCGCAGTATTTTATCATCTGCTTCCGGAAGGTCATGCTTTGGTAAGCGCCTCCCCTTTTGTTTTGGAACACATAGCTGTCTGCCTCTATGCCGTTCCTTTTCAAATACACCTGCATGAGCCGATATACCGCTTCAGGGATTGGGATCCGCTTGTATGTCCTCAGCTTTACCTGGTAGACCTGGATCCATGCGTCCCGTCCCTGTATGTAGTAGGCATCCCCCTTGAGGCTGCACACCTCGCTGATCCGCAGCCCGATCCCCCACAGGTGTAGGTACATGAGCCGGAGGTGTTCCGGGAACCGGTGGAGCTTTTTTAGGATCTCATCGGAGACCTGCTCTTCCACGCTCCGGTCATGGTGCAGGGGAAGCGTCTTCTTCAGGTAATATTCCCCGTGAAAGGGGATCTGCCCCACATACTCCCTGGCCTTGAGGAAGCTGTAAAAATGCTGAAGGGCCATCACCTTCCGGTTGAAGGTCTCCGCCTCCAGCCGCTTTTCCTGGAGCCTTTGGAAGTATTCCCGAAAACCCGTTTCTGTCATATCGCATGCATCCTGCGGGATCTCCTTCAGGAAATTTCGGATGTCTATCATCTCTGCCTGAAGGTAGCGCAGCGACAGGTCTGTCAGCCCCAGGCCGTACTTCATATATTTTTTCAGAAGCTGCCGGTTCCTGTTGTGGGTGACATCCACAAAGGACAGGCTGATCACCGGACTGCTTGGGTCGATCCGTTCCGGCTGCAGGGACAATCTCTCCAGATACCAGACATCCGCATCCCAGTGGATGTCCTTCGCCTGCAGGAACAGGACCTTTCTGCACCGGTCCAGGATTCCAGCCTCTTGGGGCACCCCTGCTTCCATCGCCTGTTCCCGGTATTTTCGGATCTGGTCAAAGGCCATCTGCTCAATATTCTCAACCTGTTCTTCTACGCAGAACCTGTAGAATCTCCACAGTCCTTTCAGATGCTCCCGCAGAAGTTTTCCGTTTTCATCCTCCCGCAGGAAATAATTCAGGACATCAAATATCTGACGTTTCATCTTTCCCGGCGCTTCTTTTGAAAAATCCCATACCCATTCCGGCCGTTCCGGGCAAGTATCCAGCCGTTCCACCAGCTCCTGGGCCGGATGGTATGGCAGGAACAGAAGCCTGTCCTCATATGGGTATCTTGGGGGGATCCGGCTGACCTGTGGCCGCCCCCGTTTCCTCATGTCATACTGTTTGATATGGTCAAAGTATTTCAGATAACAGGAATGGTATTTTGGCTTTGCCAGTGCATGGAGTTCTCCGGCAAAAACCAGACGCCATTCATAGTCCAGTTCCCCGATGCTCCAGATCCCATGCTTTTCCATGAATCTCTGGAGCTTGCGCCGGTAAACGCTGCCGGGTCCTGTGTACTCTTCGATCTCCTTCCTCAGCTGCTCCTTTTTCTCTTCTGTTTTTCGGCTTTTTTTCTCTGTTTCCTCATGCGGCCCTGTCTGCTTTAACTGATACGCGGGCATCCTGTCACCTCCGTCTACAATAGCTCACGGATCCCATAGTCATCGGAGTGTTTCTCATAAAATGCCCTGCTCGCCTCCATGATCCGGTCGTCCAGGAGGCCCAGGTACCTGACTGTGGTATCCAGATGCTTGTGCCCCAGCGCCTGGCTGATCATCTCCAGGGGCCACCCGTCCTTCCAGCGGATGACCGAGAAGTACCGCCGCAGCATATGGGGCGTTATCTGTATCTGGGTCTTTTTCTCCATCCGTCCAAGCATGTCGTAGACGCTTCCGACTTTCAACGGCTGTCCGGCTGTCTCCCCGGCGATATTGATGAACAGGAAGTCCTGGCGCTGCAGGAGCTTCCGGTATTCCGCCAGATAGTGGAGCAGGAAGTCGAAAGTGTCATCGCTGACGCGGCTCCTCCGGTACTCGGCGTTCTTCGCCCTGGCGTTATTCTCATTGTCATCCCGGAACCATACCCGTATGGTATGGTTCTGGTAATCAATGTCCTTGGTATAGCTGACCCCCAGGATCTCCCCGATCCGGAAGCCGGTTTCCGCAATCAGGAGAACCAGGAGCCTGTCCCGGTTGTTTGTGCAGGCTTTCAGGATCGTCACGATCTCATCCTGCTCCGCAGCACGGACATTTCTTTCTTCCGCTTTCAGATAGCCGTTAAAGGACTTTGCCCTCATGACCCGCTTTACACCGACCGCGTTGGCCACTGTGATCTGCCCGTAAGACAGGACCCGCAGGCTCCCAAACTGGGGTTCTTCCGCCTCCATAAAAAGATAGAACCTGAACACGTCTTTCAGATACGCATTACAGGTTCCATTCCTTGGATTTTTTATGTCGTTTTCTTTTTTGTGCCTGCCCGTCTTGATCCAGTAGAGGAACCGCACAAAGTGTTCATGCTGCTCATCATAGGCCAGTTGGCAGACCTGGGAAAATTCCATCTGCTTTTCCGAGAGGTATTCCAGGTAATAACACAGGGCGAAGGCCGCCCGTTTTACCGTGTTTGGTGAACGGTTGGATTTGACCTTATGCACAAGATACCTGGAGGGGAGAAGTTCCATTTCCATGGTCTCACAGTCCTGGATATAAAAATACCGGACCGCTGCTTCCGTGACTGTTTCTACTGAATATCGTTTCAACTGCTCTCCTCCTCGTATAATAAGTTTGTAAGCAAGAAATATTGCTTATGAACTTATTCTT
>ERZ778504.592-NODE-592-length-36163-cov-4.697519_pt1 | contig 36163 bp, 50 predicted proteins | sample MGYA00510046_ERZ778504 | MGnify/ENA primary metagenome ERZ778504 (study PRJEB29527, sample SAMN07138964) | mouse gut metagenome | material: feces | host: mouse | place: China:Nanjing | collected 2016-01-25 ...
GCATATTTCCAATGAATACGGCGGAGAGTGCTACTGCGAGAATTGTGAGCAGGCGTTCAGAAGATGGCTCAAGGAGAAGCACAAGACTCTTGAAGAATTGAACCGCGTATGGAATACGTCTTTCTGGGGGCATACCTTCTATGATTGGGATGAGATTGTGCTGCCGAATGCACTGAGCGAGCATTTTGAGTATGATCGGAGTACGTTTCAGGGAATTACCTTGGATTACAGGCGGTTTAATTCGGACAGTATCCTGAATTGTTATCGTATGGAGTATGAGGCGGTTAAGGAGATCACGCCGGAGATTCCGGTGACGACGAATCTGATGGGCTTCTATCCGGCGCTGGATTATCAGAAGTGGGGCAGATATATGGATGTGATCTCATGGGATAACTATCCGGAAGTTGATGCGACGCCTGCTAAGATAGCTATGCAGCATGACCTTATGAGAGGAGTAGGCGGCGGCAAGCCGTTTCTTTTAATGGAGCAGACACCGGGGGTTACGAACTGGCACGATTACTGTGCGCTGAAGCGACCGGGAGTTATGCGGCTTCTGAGCTATCAGGCAGTAGCCCATGGTGCGGATTCGGTGATGTTTTTTCAAATGCGCCGAAGTATCGGAGCATGTGAGAAGTATCACAGTGCAGTCATTGATCATGTAGGAAACGGCGATACTCGCGTATTTCGGGAGACAGCTAAGCTTGGGAAGGAGCTTCAAAGGCTTGGAGATTTTGTGCTGGGTGCGGTTACGGAGGCAAAAGCCGCAATCTATTTTGACTGGGATAACTGGTGGGCGCTTACCTGCACGGCGGGACCAACGGTAGATTTGGACTATAAAGCGCAGATACTGGATTATTATCAGGCATTGCATACACAGAATATTCCGGTTGATTTGGTGGGAGCAGAGGATGATCTGAGCAAATATAAACTTTTGATTGCGCCTCTGCTTTATATGACGAAGACAGGGTATGATGAAAAGATCCGTAAGTTTGTACGGGAAGGAGGAATCTTTGTAACTACCTTCTTCAGTGGGATTGTGGATGAGCATGACTTAGTTATCACAGGGGGCTATCCGGGAAAGCTTCGGGATATTTTAGGAATCTGGGCGGAGGAGATTGACGCGCTCCCAGAGGATAAGGAAAATTGTTTTGACTATAATGGCAGCAGATATCCGGCAAGGCTTTTATGCGATCTCATTCATTCTGAAGGAGCGAGGGCGCTTGGAACTTACCAGAAAGATTTTTATGCAGGGATGCCAGCAGTGACAGTAAATGAATTCGGGAAAGGAAAAGCATATTATGTGGCAACCCGCTCTGACGCTGCTTTCTACCGTCTGTTTTTGCAGGACGTATGTGAAGAGTGCAGCATCACACCTCTTCTTGGGGATGTAGAAGGGGTGGAAGTTACGGTGCGTGAAAATGAAAATGGAAGATTTCTCTTCCTGCTGAATCATAACGATGCATTTGCGGAAGTATACATTGAAGAAACCTGCTCAGATTTGTTGACAGACGAGACGTTTTTTGAAGGAACAAGAATAAAGATGGAACCAAAGGGTGTAAAAATATTAAAGATAAGCCGATAAAAGGCACAGAAAGATTCCTCGCGGCAATCGAGACTTTTGTATGTCGGACTGCCGTGGGGATTTTATCTTATCTGGCATATTTGCTGTGGGCGATTTCTTCTGTAAAGAGCTGGCTTTTGTTTTCAGTGTAAACATTCCGGTATGTCGCAACTTCCAGAGTGTCAGAGGTAGAATTGTCCAGTGTCTCTGTTTCGATTCTTACAACCGCATCATCAGTCTTGGTGCCGCGGATCGTAACCGTCAGGTATTCATCTGTATAAGTAACATCAAGTATGATGGGGTAGATGGAATTATTAGCGATTCGAAAATCCAGTTCGTTCCATGCAACGGCGGCGTCTAATCCGGCAGCAATATAACTGGAAACATAATCATGTTCCCATCTTTCCACAATCTCAATATTTGCGAAAAGTGCAGCGGCGAATATGGTTGAAGACACCTGACAGATACCGCCGCCGTAGGCCTTTACCGGTTTCCCGTTCAAAGTAGCTCCGGCTGGTTTAAAGCCGGTTTTTGCGCTTTGTTCTCCAACTGCACCATTAAAAGAAAGTTCATCCCCGCTTAACAGGATTTTGCCATTACATTTTTCGGCAGCCAGTCTGACATTGGTCCGTCGGTTTGAACTTCCAGATACCTTTGTTGTGTAGGAACTCAGATTATCTACAAATAAACGGTCTCTTAAGTTTTGAGCGCTGATTTCTGGTTGTGTATAGATGAGATCGATTTTAACTGTTTCCCCCTCTTCGGATTCGGCAAGTATCTTTTTTGCATTTTCTTTGTCAAAATCAACTCCTGTAACCGCTTCTGTAACCGCATAGTTATTATTGCGGTCCAGCGTGGAATTTATCGGTTTTGTACAGATTTCCTGATATATTCGTTCTAAATTTTCAATATCATCTGAGATAGTGGGACAAGAGATTACATGTTCAAAATCTTTTGTCTGGATAGCAGTGATAAGCTTTTTCCTTAATTTATCTTCATCAGGTCTTTGGGCAGCTCCGATGGTAAGGAGCAGCTTTTCGTTCTCGATCGTATAAGTGTCTTTGGCTGCCGTGAAGGCATTGAGAAGACCACTGGCTTTGATTTGCGCATGGAGCAGTTCCGAGTCTTCTGTGACAGGCGGATGTTTGACATGGTTTCCTGCAAGCAGAGCTTTGATCCTTGCGAATCCTCTGGTAAAAAATCCGGAATGTCCTTCTTTATAAGCTTCTTTTGCTGCCGTTTTGAAATCTAAGGTCAGTGCATCGCTGACATCAATTGTATAATTGTTATCTTTGAATGAAACAGTGAATTTAGAAGATTGACGCCGGATATCTGCGTCGGCCTTCAGCGTTTTTGTTGCTTTGGCAAGTGTCATGCCGCTGATATCGACGTCATTTATTACAGTGTTTGGCAGCATATGACTGGCATCTGTTGTTGCGCACAGAGCAGTATATCCGCCGGCGGATAGTAATCCAATTGTGAGAAATATAGCAAAACGCTTCATTAAAAAGGCACCTGTCTTTCTTCGGACTCTTTTGTTTGTTTTTATTGTATCATTATATCCTTAAAAATTGTATTTTTCAATCACATACTATATCCTATTGAAAAAATGGGTTTATATTGGGAAAATGGATAAAATTGTTGTGAATTTAAAAAACGTTATCGACATATTTCTCAATATGTGTTAATCTACAGAGTGGAGAGATATAAATTGAAAGGGGAGAAAAACTTGAAGAACATTAAGATGAAAATTTTTGTTGTTGTCATTGTTTGCATGTTGGTTATTGCAATTGCTCCCGCATTCCTTTTTGGAGAACTTAAAGTTGAGTCATTGACGCTGACGGTGGGAGATGATGCAGAGATTGCATTGACGAATCCGGTATTGCAGATGATAGCGGAATATGAGACGGTAGACGGCAACATTATCGCTGCTGAAAAGGGCGGAAGAGTCGAGGCATATGAACCCGGAGAGACAGAAGTGGAGGTAAAGGTTCCTTTCCGTACGATGACATGCAAGGTGTCGGTTCTTGGATTTGAGCAGGCTGAACTTACGCTCCTTACGGGACAGACAAGAGAGATGGGAATCGCGGGCGCTTCAGAGGAGGCAGAGTTTTACTCCAGCGACAGGGAAATTGTTGATATTGTAGACGGTGAATTGGTTGCGCTTAAGGACGGGATTGTCGATATCGTATGTAACGATAAGGGACGTCAGGTATCACAGTCTGTCTATGTGGCCGGGATTACGTCGGAGAGACCGTATCTGTTCGCAGGAAATGAGATGCAGTTGTCAACGAATGAAAGTCTGATCGGAAAAGTGAAGGGCTGGGAAAGTTCAGATTCTCTGGTAGCTGCTGTGGATGAAACGGGAGTCGTGACAGGCGTTGCGGCGGGAACGGCAGAGGTGTCCTGTCGGACAGAGGATAATCAGTCAATGAAGACAACAGTAAATATCGTTGCCATGAAAGAACAGGATATCTATCTGCAGGCAGGCGATGTTTATTCGTCCCCACTCGCAGCCGGAGAAGGATTTGATGCCGAAGGCATTGAATGGAGAAGTGATGACAAGGATGTTGTCCGTGTAGACGAATCAGGTAATATGAGAGCTGTCAACGGAGGAGAGACACAGGTTACTTGTTCGATTGAAGGGCAGAAGCTTACTGGGAAAGTGCATGTCATGTCACTTCCTGAACGTGCGTATACAGCCGTAGGAATGGATTCGAAGCTGCAGCTTGCTAATGGAGGAAACAGCAGTGTTGTGTGGAAGAGCAGTGACGAATCAAAGGTGAAAGTGGTCGACGGAATGTTAAAAGGTGTTGGCGCTGGAACTGCAAAGGTTACAGCAACAGCGAATAATAAAACCTTATCCTGTGATGTGTCGGTGATCCAATTGAGTAATGATTCTGTGAAAATGAAAGAGGAATCCGAGGCGAAGACAATTAAAGTAGCAGGAGCAGAAGGTCAGGAGATCAGTTGGGCATCTGCGGATAATTCGATTGCTCAGGTTAGTCAGACAGGAGAGATTACTCCGATCAGTGAAGGAAAGACAATGGTTTACTGTAGTATTGGCCCTTCTACGATGTCTATTCCTGTAACGATCGAAGAAAAAGATGTTCAGCAGACACAACAAGCCGCCGCGCAGTCGGGAGAACAGTCGACGGAGATACCCGACACGGAAAAGACGGATGACGAGACAGTTAATTCGGATACACAGACACCGCAAAGTGACGAAACGGTACAGACAGCTGCGGCAGGAGAGAGGACCGAAACACCTGTTGCGGCAGATGAGTCAAAAGCTTCAGAGAATAAGAAAGAGTCCGGCAATAAAAAGCAAGCCGAGGAGAATAAGACTGATACGAAAAAAGAGACCACTGATACGAAAAAAGAGACCACTGTTCAAAATAAAGAGCCTGAAAAAGTTGAGAATACAGGGAATCAGTTAACGGGACCGGAAGCCTTGATAGCATGCGGCAACTATTATAACAGTGTACTTGAAAAAGCAGTTGCAAACGGAGAAAAGTGGGTATATTCCAACAGTAATAAATATGTTCGGCAGGGCGGTACTTTTGAGGAGATGCTCAAAAGGAAAATACGCGGAGGAAACTGCGGCTCCATTGCAAACTGGGCATTCCGTGATATGGGAGTCATCAGTAGTAACCATGGATTCTATGGTGACAGCAGCGGAAAAATCCGGCATTACCATACTGGCAAAAAGACTGTGAAAGAAGAATTTGACAAAAATTGTACAATCATAAAAGGAAATAAGAAATCTTTTGGAACACTTATGAAAGAAGGAAAGATTAAAGCAGGGGATGTTATTATCGGTAAGAGTCATACATATGTTTACCGTGGTAATGGAACCGTATTTGCCAGCGGACATGATGCGAAATGGCATAAAGATAAATCTGTCAAAACTGACGATCCTAATAAGGCAGTGTTTGAAACATGGGTAAGGAAATATAAGGGCACCTACGATGAACGGTTCAAGGTTCATTATATAATCAGAATGAAAGACAGTTTTGTTCCAAAGTATTACCGTGATGAGGATGGAAATCTGGTAAAAAATCAATAAGTGTAATGTTACTGTTCATTCTCACACCATTCGCAAAGGCGCTTACAGCGCTATCTCGCTGCTTCGCAGCTAACTTTGTTCATAACCGGTGTTTTCTTCGTCAGCATAAATGGAGAAATCAAAAAGGAACTCGCCATATGGCGAGTTCTTTGTTATAATGTAAAACAAGAAAAATATATAGAATGCAAAATATGGTGATATATTTAGGAGTGTAGCAATTGTGAAAGCAGTTATATTTGATCTTGATAATACATTGGCAAAGATCGGTCAGAGAATGGCACAAAACGATTTGATGCTTTTGCGTCAATTAGAAAAACAGGGTGTTATGACGGCTATTTGTTCGGGTAAGACGGCCGACTATCTGTGCGGCTTTGCAAGACAGACAGGGCTGAAAAGACCTGTTCTGTTAGGAGAAAATGGTGCAATTATCCAAGTAGGTGCAGAACTTCCTCCAAAACAGTTTTACAGCCTGCCATATTCCGAAAAAGCAAAGCATACGATTGCCTTTTTAAGAAATGAATTAAACAGGATTCTTCCGCATATATGGTATCAGCCGAATATGGTGGGTTTGACACCATTCCCATCTAAGCCTGAGGAGTTTGATATGATAGCCGAATGTCTGGAGAGCAACAAAGCATATATGGAAGACGTTACGGTTTACCGCCATGTGGACTGCTTTGATATCATGCCGGAGGGTATTGATAAAAGACAGGGTGTAAAATTTATGGGAGAAGTATTAAATGTTTCTCCGAAGGATATGATTGCTGTCGGAGACGGGATTAATGATTATTCGATGTTTGAATATGCTGGAGTTGCGATTGGGATTCATGTGAAAGAATCTGGCAGAGTAGATAAAAATTTTAATACAATTACAGAAGCTTTGGAATACATATCAGTTTATATTTCAGGGTGATCGCATCTGGAGGAAAGCATAAATTATCGGACAGAAATATTGCGTGGAAAGTATAAATAGAGTATAATGATACGAGATTTCGATTAGGTTCATATAAATGCAGGAGAAAGAAAATGAGCGAAACAGAGAAAAAGATAAACAGCAGTTTATTTGGCGGATATAATAAAAAAAGTACCGAAGCCTATATCGAGGAATTGCAGACAATGATTATGAAGCTGCAGAAAGATTTGGCATCGGTGACGGAAGTGAATGAGAAGTATGCACAAAAACTTAAGGAAGCAGAATCATATTATAAGGCTTTGTGGGAGCGGAGTAAAGAGCAGGAAGCACTTATAGAACGGCAGAAGAGTGAGATTCGGACGAATGAGAATGTTATCAAAGCGCAGAAGGAGACGATACGTTCAAGAGGGGATGCTGCCAGAAAGCAGGAAGAGGCTTTGAGAGAGAACAAGGAGACAATACGCCTTCAGCAGGAGGATATTTTTAACCTTGAGAAAGATCTGCAGGATGGAGCAGAACGGCTTTATAAACTGGAAGAGCAATTAAAGGAAAAGGAACAGATCATCCAAGAGGGCGAAGACACAATAGCAAGGTTGAAGGATAAGCTGGAAAAACAGAAGTGGCTATATGAACAATTTTTTGAAAATAAGGAAAAAATTCCGATTTCAAAGATTGAGCAGTTTGTACAGGAGAGTATGAAGAGGATAGTAAAACGGAAACGGTGAAGGAAGGGTGTAGGCAGACATGAAATTACAAAAAGTAGTAGTAGTTCTTGGAATTAGTGTATGTCTGATTGCAACACAGATGCAGGCGACATTCGGTATCGGTGAAACGGGGCAAGGAGAAGATTCGGAATTAACTCGGGAAGAGGAATTGGAAGAAGTAGATACAAAAAAGATAGAACAGCCGGTAATAGCAGAAGAACCGGCGGTACCGGAACAGCCAGTCATAACAGAAGAACCGACCGGGACAGAACAGTCGGTAATAGCAGATGAACCACAGCAGCCCATAATAGCAGAAGAACCGGTGGAACCGGAACGGCCGGTAATAACGGAAGAATCAACAAAGACAGAAGAGCCGAAAGAACCGGCGGCAGAAGGACCAGAGGAGCCAACGGCAGCAGAAAAGCCGACAGAAGAAGAGATTACTAAAGAAGATAATATATTTGAAATCGAAATACCGAAAGATGAGAGTGACTCGGGGGAAGATGTTCCGAAAAGCGAGGATGGTGCTGGGGACGAAGAAACACCGAAGGAAGAGGATGGTACAGGCGCTGGGGAGGTTCCGAAGGAAGAGGATGGTTCCGGTGTTGAAGAGGTTCCGAAGGAAGAGGATGGTTCTGGCATGGAAGAACTTCCGAAAGATGAGAACGGCTCGGGTGATGAGGAGGTTCCGAAGGAAGAGGATGATCCCGGTGCTGAGGAGGTTCCGAAGGAAGAGGATGGTTCTGGCATGGAAGAACTCCCGAAAGATGAAAACGGTTCGGGTGACGAGGAGGTCCCGAAAGAAGATTTGAAAAAAGATAAAGAAGATGATGTCAGCGGGACAAAAGATCATGTGAGGGACGATCGGCCAAAGTCGAAAACTGAGGAGCAGATAACAAAAGGTGCTGAAGCTTCCGGAAAGACATCGGAACGCAACAATATATTCAGTAGTTTTACACCATCGTCTGAGTTTATTGATAATAGAGAAAAGGTAAAATACAATGTGGATGTGCCGGTTGAAGGACTGCCGGGCTTTGTAACGCAGGAGATGCTTGTGGGAGCATTGAAGTGTCAGGATGAGACGGGATATCCGGCCTCGGTTACAATTGCACAGATTATTCAGGAATCCGGATTTGGAAAATACGGACCGGATGGAGATAAAGGACAAGGTTTATCTTATTTGGCATATCAGTATAATAATCTGTTTGGAATTAAAGGTTCCGGAACAGCTGGAAGTGTGGCAATGAATACAGGAGAGCAGCATCTTGACGGTTCGAGATACAATATTACGGCTGGTTTCCGGGTGTATAATACATACACGGAATGTATTGAGGATAGAACAGGTCTTCTGGACCGGGTATATAAAGATTTGACCTTTGGCGTGAAGGATGCGAATACGTTTGCGATGAAGATTGGGCAGAGGTGGGCGACCAGTTTAAACTACGGACAGAATTTAATTCGGCAGATGGAGCGGTACGATCTGTACCGCTTGGATGAGATGACATTAGATGAGTTTAGCGGTCTGATAGGTATGTTTGCTAATCCATGTCCAGGCGCAAGATTGACCAGCAGCTTTGGTTTCAGGGAGGCACCTCTTGCGGGAGCCAGTACATATCATAAAGGCGTTGACTTAGGTACGGGTGCTTACAATATACCTACTTATGCGGCGCAGGCGGGTATAGTAACCTATGCAGGTCCATCCGGCGCGGCTGGAAATCTTGTTACGATTGACCACGGGGATGGTTTGGTCACGAAATACATGCATCATGATAAAGTATATGTAAAGCCGGGTGACAGAGTTGAGAAAGGGCAGCAGATAGGACTGAGCGGGACAACTGGAAATTCTACAGGAAATCATCTTCATTTTCAGGTGGAAAAGAATGGGGCAGTAATAAACCCGTTGCTTTATTTGGATATTCAGTAACAATAAGGAAAAGGGTATTGTATGGACAATAAAGATTTAGATTTGCTTCCGGAAGAGTTTCCGAGTCCGGAAGAGTTGTTTCAGATTGATGTTGGGGATATAGTAAAAACTGAAAAGCCGAAGGAAGAACAGTCAAAGCAACAGGAACAATTGAAAAAAGAAGGTATAGTAGATCCGCAAGCAAGGGCAGAAGACAAAGCTGAAGAAGTTCCCTTAAAGGCGGAGCCTGTTCCAAAGTACAGAGTTATCAAATTCTTTTCGGCGGGGTTTGTCATTCTCATTTTAGTGATAGCTTTGTTTATTACTAATATGGATAAATTCCATCTGCACTGTTATTGTATGATGACAGACAGCATGGGAGATACCATTCCCAAAGGAAGTGTGGTTTTCTCATATGATATCCCGATGGAGGAGCTTGAAGTCGGCGATGTGATCACTTATATAAATAGTCAGGGAGTATCGGTGACACATCAGATTGTCAATGAGGTGTATGATTATAATGAAAGCGGTAACCGGGCATTTTATACAAAGGGGACAGAAAACGATACGGTAGATGAGAATGCGGTTACGCATGAGATGATCAAGGGTAAAGTTTTTATTTATATACCGTATATTGCAAAGCCATTTATACATTAAAAGGAATAAATTCCGCATATCTTTGGATAGGCGGAATTTTCATCTCATTAAGAAATGAACAGGAGGAAGGTATTCGACATGGATAAAAAGGAACGAAAGGCAATTTATTTTGAGTGTTATGGAGGAATCAGCGGTGATATGACGGTAGCCGCGCTTCTGGATATGGGTGCTGATGAAAAAGAACTCAGGCGGCAACTTGATTCACTGCCCCTTGAAGGATTTTCTGTTGAAATTAGCAGGGTAAAGAAGTCAGGATTAGACTGCTGTGATTTTAATGTTGTTTTGGAAGAGCAGTACCATAATCACGACCATGATATCGTGTATCTGTATGGACACAGACAGGGAGATACAGACCATGCGCATATACACGATCATAATATACATAGCCATGACCATGAGCATAGCCGCGATATACATGGTCATGAGCATAGTCATGATATACATGGTCATGAGGAACACAGTCATCATGCAGACCATGTACACCGCGGCCTGAAAGATGTGACAGGGATCATTGATCAGTCGAGTCTTACAAAGGGAGCAAAGAAGATTGCCGTGGATACCTTCCGTGTGCTGGCAGAGGCAGAGGCGAAAGCTCATGGCGCAATGATAGAAACTGTACACTTTCACGAAGTAGGAGCAGTAGATTCCATTGTAGATATCGCGGCTGCGGCAATATGTCTGGATAATCTGGGAATACAAGAGATCATCGTGCCGGAATTGTATGAAGGAAGAGGTACGGTAAGATGTGCGCACGGTATTCTTCCGATTCCGGTTCCGGCAGTGATGCACATTGTGGCTGATCATGGGATTGCCATGCATATTACGAATGTGGAAGCAGAACTGGTAACTCCAACAGGAGCAGCTATCGTGGCGGCGGTGCGCACGGCGGACAAGCTGCCGGAGAGATATACGATTAAGGCAGTAGGAATGGGCGCCGGGAAGAGAGATTACAAAAGAGCCAGTATTTTGAGAACGATGATAATCGAATGTTTAAAAGAGGAACAGGCAGAGTACAGAGAGCCTTCTAGAGACCATATATATAAACTGGAGAGTAACATTGACGATTGTACTGGAGAAGCTTTGGGCTATGTGATGGAACGTCTTTTGGCGGAGGGAGCAAGAGATGTCAGTTACACCCCTGTGTTTATGAAGAAAAATCGTCCGGCTTATCAGATTAATATAATATGTACTCAAAAAGATATTGCGGCTATGGAAGAGATTCTTTTTAAAGAAACAACCACGATCGGGATTCGCCGTATGAAGGTGGAGCGTACAGTATTGGAAAGAGAAGTGCAAAAGATTGTGACATCTTTAGGGGAGGCGCAGATTAAGGTATGCAATGCATGCGGCGCGTTGAGAATATATCCGGAGTACGAGAGCGTGGCGGCAATTGCAGCAGAAAAGAAGCTTGCATACAGGGAGGTATGGGAAAAAGTTTTCAGGGAAGCCGAGAGTATTCTTTTGTAGCAATATAGAAACGGAGAGTATTTATGGAAAAATATTTTACAAAGGTAGAAAAATTAAAAAAGATGATAGCTTCCTATGCGGAAAGTGATATTGTTGTTGCTTTTTCGGGAGGAGCAGATTCCAGTCTGATTTTAAAAATGACCTGTGAAGCGGCAGAAAGAACAAGACACACTGTTTATGGAATTTTTCTTCATACAATGCTGCATCCGGTGGGTGAAGCAGAAAGCGCCGGAAAAATCGCAGATGAGGTCGGGGCCGTATTTAAGATTCTGGAGATTGACGAATTGAAGGAAGCGGATATTGAGTATAATCCACAGGATAGATGTTATCGTTGTAAAAAATATTTGTTCCAGAGTGTTTTAAAAGAGGCTGAAAAGCTTCATGCAGATATAGTCATGGAAGGAACCAACCAAGATGATTTAATGGTCTACAGACCGGGAATCCGTGCAGTGAAGGAGTTAGGAATCATAAGTCCTCTGGCTGCGGCAGAGTTAACGAAGAAAGAAGTGAGGAGGCTGGCAGCAGAATATGGTCTGTCTGTCAGTAATAAACCGGCATCTCCGTGTCTTGCGACCAGATTCCCTTATGGAACGAAGCTATCGGGTGATGCGATACGAAGTGTAGAACGAGGCGAAAAGATATTGAAGGAACAAGGATTTCACAATGTTCGTTTGAGAGTACACGGGGAGATAGCAAGGATTGAGGTGGACAGCAGGGATTTGAAGATACTTGTGGAACACAGAAAGGAAATTATAAGTGGTCTTAAGAAGTTAGGTTATATTTATGTAACATTGGATTTAGAGGGATTTCGTTCGGGAAGTATGGATGTGAATAGAAAAGAATCTGTCTGAAAAAAGAGAGGGCCGATGCATTCGCACCGGCCCTTGGAGGGGAAAATCTATGTAATGTCAGGCAACCTCACCTGCTAAGTGGTTAAAATAGGCCGCCTGAAAGAAAAAAGTGATTTTATAAATTCTTTAGGCGAAGTCCAGCGATCATACAGAACGTAGTAGCACAACCGCTGTCTTCTTTATATGTTGAAATCATTATAGTAAGGAAATATGAAGCCAATGTGACAGAAAACAGAAATGTTTATAAAATTTCTTAAGAAAATCGGAAGATTAAGAAAATAAAAAACCATTGGAATTCTCCAATGGTTTCTTTTATAATGACTGCGGAGAAAGGGACTTATCGTGGGTTTACAGGTGTAAAGGAAACAGGGAAAATGCTTAAAATACGTTGTTTTCAATATGTTAGATAGTAACTCTCTGTAACAATGTTTGCCCCATATATGCCCCATTAAAAATAACAAACCCCATAGAAATACAGACATATTTCTATGGGGAAAGATTATAATATTTTGACTTCTTTTATCTGTTGGTAGTCTCGTTCTTTCATTCTCTTTGTAACATGGAAATAAATGTCCCGTGTGATCTGACTGTCAGCATGTCCGAGCCTCCGGGATATCACATCAAGCGGCACGCCCTGTTCGGCCATAAGAGCTACGTGGGTATGCCGCATAAAATGAGAAGTAACTTTTTTGTGGAATAAACGCTGTGCTGTCTCGGACAGACATTTGTTATATGCATAATAGGAGATATAGCTGCCGTTCGAATCGCTTATAAAAATATTGGATTGATATCCTTTTAAAAGATGATCTTTTTTCATATACAGGGAAATGCGCCGGCACAAATTAAAAAGCTCATCCTGCATGTACACTTCACGGTTGGAAGTGGAAGTCTTGGGATCTGTTACGATCTGGTTTACCGCATCATAGGTTTTTGAAACAGTTATGAGTCTGTTTTTTAAATCGACGTCAGAGGAATTAAGGGCAATAGCCTCGCCGATCCGAAGCCCGGACAGGGCAGTAAGCTCCGCAAGAAATCTCCATTTTTCAACGGAAATATTCTCTATCAGCACTTTCAGTTCTTCGCTTTCAAGATATTTTTCGTCAAGCTTCTGTAATTTCTCCTCGTCTTTGAATTTTTTCAGCTTATCAAGCCAGCGGATATCCTTTATATAGTCATTCTCATATCCCCAACGGAAAAGAGCCTTAAGCCGGGTGATACGTTCGTTTGTTGTGCCCGGTTTTTCATTTCTTGCGGCAAGCTGTTCCCGGACATAGCCGGCAGTAATCCGCTCGACAAGTGTCGCTTCTCCCAAAATATTCATAAGGGATTTCGTTGCATGATAATTTCTCTGATATGTAGATTGTGATACGGTTGATAACTGATCTTTGCGGTAAAGCTCTACGAGCTCAGAAAGGCGTAGATTCTCCTTTTTTGTGACAGATAAGTAATTGCCTATCTTCTCGCCTATTTTGTCTTGCAGAGCCGCTTGAGCCTGTTTACGGGTGCTTTTGGTATCCTTATCTACGGTTACAGATACTTTGCATTGCTTTCCGGTCAGCGGGTGCTCATAGCGTTCTACAAATCTGACTTTTCCGCTTGGTAATGTTTCACACCACATAGTTTATCCTCCTTAAAAATGGATAAAAATAGCACCTGTACAGGTGCCGGAGGATTGTGATATAATATTCTTGCTTAGGGAGTATTATACCGTGCCCTTTGGCACCAGTATAGTATTTTTCAGACCGCTTTTGCTGATAGCAGGAGCGGTTTTAGTTATGATAAAATTATATTACGACATGTTTTTGATTCCAAGATATTCCATTAATGCCTTTTGAAACAGCTTTGAGCAGTTTACCCCGTCTTTGTCTGCTTGTGACGCAAGCCACGCAGGGAGGGATAAGGTTTTCTTAACAAATTTGCTATTAATACGTTCCCTGATTGGCGGCATGAAGACATCAATAAGAACAGGAATCTGATTATTAGCTAGTTTAATTTCTGTAATGGATGACGGTTCTGGGAGCGGTTCCCCATCCTGTTCCATCCCCCAGATGTGGAGTCCAAGAGCCTCCCGTGCATTTTTTAATGCCATATCTGTATCGTCCTTGTCGGCGCAGGGATAGCAGCCTTCTAAATCTGGAAATTCAATATTGATACCGTCTTCCGCATAATCAAATACTGCTACATAAGAATATCTGTCTTTCATTATCAATTCCTCCGATCTATGCTTTAAGAGAAGAGGGGTTATTTAAAGGTAACCCCTGATTGCCTTGCTATACTCTTTAGTGTGCCAACGGGAATATCTTTTCGTGGATGAGTAAGAGTGACACGCCCCTTTTTTGTTGGATGTTTGAATTGATGATGGTCACCATCACACCCGACCTCGTACCAGCCATCATCTTTAAGTATTTTAAGGACTTCTCTTGATGAATAACTTTTCAATGCGATTCCTCCTTATGTATATATAATAATACATAATTTATTATGTGTCAATGCATAATACGTAATTTATTATTTAATGATTGATTGTAAAAATAAATTATTCCGAGTTCTTAAGAAGGATATGCAGGAGCATTCAAAAAGCAAGGGGACTTCTTTTCTTTAATAGCATATATTTCCGTAAGGCAAGTCGTAAGAAAGTTTTCAGATAAATAAACACGCTTTTTAAAGCCTTTTGGCGTCAGATTTATTTTGAGCTCCTTCGTGATTAAATAATAGACTTCTAATGCAATTTCATTCTCAAAGACATATTTCATGTAAATCATTACCTCCAATGCAATCATATTGTGCCAATTATTTCCTTATATTTCCAGATAAATACATGTGAAGCTTGATGTAGAATGAGTATATGAAAATCTTACTTGATAAAATAATGTATAAAAATAATCTTACAATCCGGCAAGTCTCCGTGATGACAGGTATCCCTAAATCCACGATAGCGGACATTAGATCTGGACTCATAAGTCCAAGAATGGATACAATGGAACAATTGGCAGCAGGACTAAAAATCAGTATTAATAATCTGTTCGAGTCTCCATATAAATAAGTGTCCGGGTTCTCGGACAAATTGAAAATTCCCGTCAGTTCTCATGTTCCCAAGTGTCTTATAAGTAAAAGGAAATATTATACAAATAATCATAGGAACGTTTGTTCACAAATGCTATTGATATTCTGATCAAATAGTAGTACTATATATTCAACAGATTCCGAACACACGTTCTAAATAAACGCGGGAGGTGTTACATATGAACATTGAAGAATGTAAAAAGCTAATCATTAAGATTATCACATCAAGTCAAGATATCGAATACTTAATAGCAGTTTACACGTTTGCAACCAATTATCCGGATCAGAGCAAGAAAAGGGAATAGCTGAGGCTATTCTTTTTTCTTGGTTAAAGTGCTGGAGAAATCTTTAAAAAAATCTAATAATACTTTTTTGTTTTCGGGTGTCAGCCTACTATATGTAACAATCAGTGTTTCAAAGAGCTGGTCTTTTTCTCCAAGCAGGGAAGCTGCCTGAGCGACTAGATCATTTTCTTCCGGATGAAGAAACATATTGTCAGAACCGCCTTCACCTGTTCTTAACCAGTCTATATTAACTTTTCGTTCATGCCAATTAGAAAGCATGATTAAATGTTGATCTGTAACATTTCTTTTCCCACGTTCAATGTCGCTGACACCAGAAACAGATAAACCTAATATTTTTCCAAATTCACCTTGCGTTTTTTTGCATGCTTCTCGCAATAGCTTAAATCTCATGTTTATTTCTTTCATGCTTCGCCTCCTTCCTAAATTCAATATATCACACGAAAATAATTTTGTAAATACAAAAATTCGGCATACAGAAAAAATAACTATTGACATATTCGGCATAACCGAATATAATATAGGCATACAGAAAAGAGGTGAGAAAATGAAAGTGAAAGAAATTGTAAGTAGGAAAAGTAAAAAGAATAACGCGACAATCATTTTAGAGTTAGAAGGAGGAATGAGGAAAGGCATAGAAAAGGATGTAAAAAAGGCAATTCGTAAATGGAACCGCCTTTTAGGTAATAATTTGAGCTACAAAATTTTAATTATTGAGCGCGCATGTAGTCATCAGGGAGAATAATTGCATCAATCATATCTTCCTCGCTGGAGTCGTAGCTATCAACATAGTCCAGACAGAGGGTTTCAGACATGTCATCTTCAGCTTCCAATATTGATAGATTGACATATTCAAAACCATCCTTTTGAGCGTTGGATAAATTATTAAGAAGTTCAGAGATTTTATAAACGTACATATTTGGAATCCTTCCTTTTTAATAAAATCATGCATATAACTTAGAGAAAATTGCTACTTGCGTGTGGACTTGAAAGAGATTTTTCTTCCAACTCGTTGCTGTTTTCAACAGAATCAAGTCCTTCGTAATCAAACCAAAACTCGTGTTCGTTGAATTTGCAACCAGAGATTTCAAGTGATGCGGGGATTGTTTCTCCGTCATCATCATCAGAATCTAAAATTGATAATTCTACATATTCAATTCCGTCTCGTCGCAGTTCTTGGATACGAGTACGAAGATCAGAGACTCTTAAAAAAATAGAATCGGACATATGTTTCTCCTTTCTTATGTATTTGGCATGTGTGAGTACCATACATCAAGTATAGGAGAAATGTAAGAAAAAAACAATACGTTTTAGAAAAAAGTGGAGGTGAGAAAATGCAGGAAGTAAAGAATAAAAACGAGGTAAAGGAGGAAGAAATTTTAGAACTGGCAGAAATGTACAGACAAATGACACCTGCAAACAGATTTTTCATGGTATCTGCTTCAGGGCTGTTATTAGCAAGCCAGAGTAATACAGAGCAGGTACCGGAGAGGGCAGCAGGATAGGGAGGAGGTGAAAAAAATGTTTGAGGAACGTATTCAAGCAATTTCGGGAGCAACTTTTGATAAGCGCGAAATTGATGATATTGTCGAAAAAACTTTTCAAAAAATAATGTCCGAACTTCCAGAGGAAATGCAGACATATGACATAATTTTATACATTTTACAGCAAATAAAAATGAGATTAAAAGGATCGAAAATTAGGTTACAGTGAATGAATGTTTATATCTTGCAATGTTTCAGATATGATTGAAAGTTCTTGCCCTTTTGTTGTTTTATGTACAATGCAATTTCCTATAGTTGCAACAAGATTTAGACATATATCATCCTCATATTGATGTGTGCTAGATGAGTAAACAACATGGAAATTAGGAGGTGATGTGAGAGTGAAGGTAGATTCTGTCAAAATAAGCAGGCTTGACTCGGTTTTTGATATAGAGATTAACGGAATGCATCTTGAGAATATACAGGATTATAAAATTACAAGCTCCGCAGATGGTGTTACAGAGCTTGAGTTAAAACTAGATATTTCTGGATCGTTTATGGAATTTTGGATACCAGCCAGCCAAAAAGAGCAGACATCATCGGATTTGTAAACCAGGTATTGCGTTTAAGGACATCAGCGAATTTAGAAAACATGCCCTTTTGAGGAGGAAGTTCGTTACTTATTACCATTTCCAAAAGATTAGTTATTTTTTCTAATTCATTCTTATCAGGCGAATCAGAGGATTTAATTTGATCTCTTAATTCAGAAATAGTGTTTGTGTAGTTGAAATTTACAATAGATTGAGTTCCGATGACTGAACCTGTAGCTGAACCAATATTGAAAACTGTTGATGTGTTTGAATTATTAAATTTTTTGTATTCAGTTTCTGTCAGATAAAAAGCTTTGTGCTGTTGTAATTCTCCAAAATGATATGAGGGTTGTACGTCTTCGATGAAAAGCCGGTTGCCATTAGGGTTAATCATCCAGTCGTTTGGCAATACATTGTTTTCGGGTAAAAAGCCAATGTATTGCTTGCTAGTAGACTTTTCATGATTCGGCAATCCCTTGATGATGTCGATTATAGTTCCATTTCGTTCGATTTGAAATAAAATGCCGCGGGATTCAATAAAAGTTCTTGCAGTATTCATATTTTATTATTCCTTTCATCACTTAATAGGAAAATTATACCAGATATTTTTATGGAAAGAAAGCGTCTTGATGTTAGTAAAGGGATTCAAATTAGGAATTGCAAGTGAAGAGCCGAGAGTGGCAGCAGGATAGGAGGTGTAAAAAATGTATGCAAATAAGACAACAATAGCCAAAGTTTTTCATATAAGCCGTCAAACCGTCTGGCATCGCCAGCAGGAGATAGAACAGGAGATCGGGAAGAGGTATAACCGATACGCCATTTTGGACGGACTGTTAAGTATTGAAGTATTTGCAGACTATGAAAAATACCGTAAGAGGTTAAAAGACAGGAATTTAAGGAAGACAGTACCGCCGTTCAGTATGGAAGAGGCGCGGGAGTATTTACAAGAAGAAGGCTTATTACATATCGAATGCAAACAGATTAGCGTAGCCTGTTGATGATAGTGGAGGTGAAAGATTTTGAAAGTAAATAGTATTAAACAGGCAAAGCGGCGCGTAGACAGAAGACGGCAGAAAGCGATCCGGATCATACTCCTTCTGATTGGTGTATTCCTGATCGGGGTTACGGCAGGCTCTACGGCATGCATTCTGGTATTGCTGAATTGCGCATGATGTAGGGAGGTGAAGGAATGTCAAAGATGAAGGAACTGAAGGAGAGGGCAGATCAGTATGCCAGAGAGCATAAGGAAGCCTTTGAAGACTGGACGCATGGCAAGGTAGCGGATGCGTGGCTGCATGAAGGAAAGAAAGACATTGTCTGCGTCCAGTATGAGGACGGGAGCTGGTGGCATTACGAAGAGACACCGGAGGGCCTCGAATGGTGGTAGGAAAAGAGCGCTTACATAACGTCCGCCAAGACAGTAAGCGCTCACCTAATCAAGCAATTTTATTGTAACAGAGAAAAGGGGAAACGTCAAATACCGGACGAAGGAGAGCGGATCAGCTGTGGATGAAGAATACAGAGCAGTAATAAACAGATTTTTCGGATTATACAGAGAGCTGCAGAAGAGCAGTAACCTGACCATGCACTGCAGCTTCAGCGCGTACAGCGACGGGATCATAGAAGTCTGGGAAGGGAAAGGATCCGAAAAGATCTGTATCTGCAGAGTGGAAGAAAAAGAAGACATAGCATGCTATAAAAAGGCGATGGGAGTCTTAAAAATGCATTACTGGGAAGGAGATACGGGACATGTGAAGAAAGCAGGGTAAAAGCAGGCTGGGGCGGACAAGCCCCGGATAATAAAAAAATAAGCACACCTACTGCAATAGATGTGCCAGTGACTTACGCCACCACGGATTAAATACATATATATCATACCATCTGTGGGGCGGAAAGTCAAGGAAATACGGGGATTTTCGCCCGTTTTCATCACTTGTTAAGAATATTAAAGTTAGGACAGATGGTATGAAAAAACGACATAAAAAACGATATAAAAGGCTGACATACCTTTTTGAAGATTCTATTGAGATATATGAGTATCTGGATGGGAGGTATGGGGCTCCGGGGGAAAAGAGGGAGAAGAAGAAGGAGCCCACCCCCGAACAGATCAAGAAGAGGAACCAGTGGAACCGTGAGCGGAAAGCGCGGCATAAATTAAAGACATGGTTCCATGAAAATGACTACCTTTTTCTCTTGACATACCGCAGGGAGTTAAGACCTCCAAATATGAAAGCGGCGAAGGAGGACTTCAGGAAAGCGGTCAGGAAGATCCGGAGGGAATACAAAAAGAAGGGATGTGAGCTCAGATGGATGCGCAATATTGAAGTCGGCCCGAAAGGAGCATGGCACGTCCATCTGGTCATCAACCGTATCCCGGATGCAGATCTGATCGTAAAAAAGGCATGGCTGCATGGACAGGTAACTCTTAAGCACCTGTATAAAGAAGGAGGCTTCGCAGATCTGGCCAGATACATAACCAAGACTCCCGAAACAGCGAACGAATACGGAGAGAATCTGGTAGAGACGGATTACTCGGCGTCACGAAACCTTCCAGTAAAAGAACCCCGGCAAAAGAAGCTTACGCGCTGGCCGAAAAAGCTGAGGGAGAAGGAAGGCTTCTGTCTGGATAAGACAAGCTTCTACGAAGGGATCAATCCGGCTACCGGGTGCAGATACCGGTATTACACGCTGATCCGGATCAACAGGAGGATTTAAAATGCGGGAAGTAAAGATATACATAGAGACCACCCTTGCCGGTCCGTGCGTAAAGGACGGCTGGTACGCTGCCATTTTGGTATGCCAGACAAGAAAAGGACCTGAGACCAGATGGATTGCCGGCATGGAAAAGAAGACCACTTATCACCGGAGCGTCCTGCTGGCGGCCATATACGCGCTTAAAAAGCTGAAGCCCTGCAGGGTTCTCATCCATACCAAATGCAGCTACATCATAGGGAACTATCAGGAGGACCGGCCGGAAGGATGGAGCCGATCGGAGTGGAAGAAGCCCACCGGGGAGGAGGTAAAGAACAAGGATCTGTGGAAGGAGTTCCTTGATGAGGTTAACCGCCTTGGAGGGAAAGACAAAATCACCTTCCAATTTAGCAAACATCACGATTATAAGGATTTTCTCATGAGAAAAATACAGGAAGAGCAGAAGAAGCTGAAAAAGGAAGCTGAAAATGAAGCCTTAAAACAGCAGAAACGCTGAATTTACTAAATGCGAAAGGCATTTTTACAAAAAACAGCAAAATAGGAACCGAAAATCGTGAGAAACGTTGAATTTACTAAATGCGGAGGGCATTTTAAGGAGGAAAGAAAGATGTATGAAATATTTGGAAATTTCGATAGCGTAGAAGAGCTAAATGCGTGTGCGGAAGGGCTTCTGGCAGCAGGAGATGCAGAGAAGCTTATGAAGCTGGCCAAAGAGAATGGGATACCAGATTTTTTTGCAGAGAATTACCTTAATAGGACTTCGGAAGATGTGGAGTTTACAGATTGGAGCAACGCTGCCATCGGAAAGCTGGAGATAGAAGCGGCAGCACACACGGATAAATATGTACCGGCAGAACCAGTGGCAGATTATCTCAAATCACTGTGTATAGAAGAGCAGTTCGCCCGCCGTGTGCGACGTCGCACAAAATCAATGGAAAAGTGCATGGAATTTATAGAAAAGAAGACTGGAGAACAGGTAAGGAAAGGGATCATGCATGTACCGGATCTGACCTGTTTCCAATGGGGACGGGATTATTTTCTGAAAGAAGGTGCGGATAAATGATCATGGCATATAAAGGTTTTGAGAAAGACTTATCCTGTACATTAGGAGCAGGAAGATATCAGTACAAGGTCGGGGAGTGGCATGAGGAGGACAGGGCAAAATGCGCAAATACGGGACTCCATTGCGCGGAGAATCCCCTTGACTGCCTGAATTATTATCCGGATACGGAGAATTCTGTCTACTGCATCGTGCTGGCAGACGGAGATGTGAATGAAGATGGAGTAGACAGCAGGATCTCCTGCACGCGGATGAAGGTGGTGAAGGAGCTTAAGCTGAAAGAATTTGTCATGCACAGCCTGAACTATATTTTCAGGCATCCATACCGGAAAAATAACCGACACGTAAAGGGAGAACTCGGTAAGGATGAGAGGGGGTTCGTCATCGTCCGTGGAAAACATCCAGCCGCAAAAGGGAAGATAGGAGATATACTGGCATTCGTGAAGGAAGAGCCGGACAGAAGGGATGTATCCGAGCTTGGAATATACGAAGTAGACGGGAAAGAGATCTTGCCGGATGTCTGGTACGACATCAACGGGAGGAGGGCAGCAGAGTGATAAAGAAAGAGTTAAGGAAACTCCGGAAGTTGTATCCGACCAAGACTATGATGCAGAAAGCAGGAATGGATGTCCCTGTACTGATAACCCGGAAGAGCGGATGGAGAAGGGAAGATATATACAGATATAAATACGGCATCTATATGCGTTGCCAGATATTAAGCAGCATCCTGAAAGTAGCATTTTTCCTTGCGGAGAGCATGCGCCTTGGAGGGAAAGCGCCGGTATATGAGCTGTTCATAAACAAAGAGGCCGGCGAGTTTATGACGTGGGATGTAAGGCGGGAGAAGTGGAGGAAAGCAAAGGTAGATATGCTGGACTGGCCGGAGTACACCTGGCATTCCGGGAGGTACATAAACCCAGAGGGATACCGGAGTATAAAGAAACATCTGGGGACAAAGAACGGCGGATACAAGGGGATACTGGAATGGCAGCAGCAGGTGCGAAAGGAAGAGCTAAAAGAACGTTACCGGAGAGAGACAGAACCTTGGGATATGAAGATGGATCAGGTGCCGCCCCTCCCGAAGGACTGGGAACACTGGGTGGACAAGACAGGGTTCACACAGAATTATATCTTTTATGATTACCAGCGGAAAGGGGCAAAGGAGGGGTACTGTACATGGTGCGAAAAGCCTGTTCCCGTAAGGGATCCCAGACATAACCGGTACGGGAAATGCAGACGCTGCGGACGAAAGATACAGTACAAGGCAAGAGGGAAAGCAGGCTCCTTTTATACCTCAGGAGAATACGTCTATCTCCTGCAGAGGTGTGAGGACGGGGCGGTTGTAAGACTGTTCAGGTGCTGGAGGCATTACCAGAAACCGGATTACGAGAACCCGGGGAGGCTGTGCAGCGAGGTACGGAGAATATTTTTGGATGATAATCTTAGGGGAGAGACGTATTTCTGGGGCTTATATAAGAATGACCATGAAAGATGGATAAAGAGCGGGTGGCCATGGGGAGGAAGTGGAGGACGCAAAGGCGCGGTCTATAAAAGGACGCTCCCATCGCTGACAAAGAAGGAACTAAAGAGAACCGGCCTGACAGAACTGGTAAGCTGTGCTGGAAAAGTGGATGTAGAAAATTATCTTTATGAATGCAGGCGTCGCCCCGAGTACGAAAGGCTGTCAAAAGCCGGGCTCGGACATCTTGTAATAGACAATATGGATGATTACGGGAGCACGCTTGATGGTATGGGAGACTGCAGGGACCTTGCGAAATCCCTTGGGATAGACAAAGCCCGGATGAAACGGCTCAGGGAGAACAAAGGGGGCAGGGGATTCCTTGAATGGTTAAGGTACGAAAAAACACTGGATACCATATTCCCGGATGATATGGTCCAATACTTTTCAGAACAGGAAATAGGGCCGGATGAACTTGAGGGCATGAAAAAGCGGATGTCAGAGAAAAAAATCTACAATTACCTGAAAAGGCAGAGCACGTTAAGCGGCAGGAAGGCAAAAGGACTTATCGGAACATGGGAGGATTATATCCACATGGCGAAAAGGCTCGGTATGGACGTAACAACAGAGCTCATCTATAGGCCCAAAGACTTGAAGAAAGCCCATGATGAAGCGGCGGCTATATCTGGAGGCGCAGACGTGACAAAAAGGGCGGGAGAGATTGAGGAAAAATTCCCGGACATCGAGAGGATCTATGAAGAGATTCGGGAGAAATACCAGTATCAGGAAAAGAAATACTCTATTATTATCCCAAAGAGGATCGAGGATATCATTTTAGAGGGGAAGATCTTAGGGCACTGCCTTCATGGAAGCGACCGGTATTTTGAACGGATACACATCAGGGAGTCGTATATTGTGTTCCTTAGGTTTACGGAGGAGCCGGGAAAGCCCTATTACACACTAGAGATCGAGCCGGACGGGACTGCGAGGCAGAAGCGGACGGTGGGGGACAACCAGAACGCTGATTTTGAGGAGGCAAAGAAATTCATTCGGAGATGGCAGCAGGAGGTTCAGAAACGTCTTACCAAAGAGGATAAGGAGCTTGCCGGTATCAGCCGGAGCCTCAGGATAGAGGAGTTCAAAGAACTCCGGGAGGAGAAGAAAAAAGTCTGGCACGGGAAGCTTGCCGGGAAGTTTTTAGCGGATGTGCTGGAAGCGGATCTTATGGAAGTAGAAGCGGCAGCAGCAGGATAGGAGGAAGGATGGAGAATATGAAAGAAATAAAGGCAATCGAGAGCCTTGATGAGATGACATCGATCTTGAAAAATGAGCTGGAGAATATCGCGGAGGGGTTCATTGCCGTAGGGTATTACCTAAAAAAGACAAGGGATGATGAACTGTATAAGCAGAAAGGCTATAAGAGCATTTTTGAGTATGCACAGGCAGTGTTTGGGATAAGCAGGTTTACGGCCGTAAGGTTCATGGAAGTAAACGACAGGTACAGTCTCGGAGGATACAGCCCGCAAATCGCGGAAAAGTATCGGGGATACGGCAGCAGCAAGCTTACGGAGATGCTTAAGCTTCCAGAAGAGATTCAGGAGGCAATACCCAAGGAAGCTACAGTCCGGGATATCCGGGAAGCAAAGACGATCGTCAGAGAAACTGAAAGCAGATACAGCGACCAGATGGAGCTGTGCGACATCGCACAGGGGGAAGATGAAGAGATGGAAGGGACGGAGTGGCTGGAAGAGACCGTACGGCACCTGTTCAAGAGCGACTGCAAAGAAAAGTTTCAAGAATTTGTCATCTGGCTGAAATCGCCGGACGGGAGGAGTCCCTTGGGGATTACAGAGGATATCCTCGCGCTCATAAATCCGACAAAGTTCAAGATGGTGCGTCTGGAAAGAGCCAATGCCATGCTGCAGGCGGAGAAGATCTGTGTCATGCCGTACCGGAATCAGGGGGATAGAAAGGAATATACCTACATAGATCTAGCGAAAACATTTGAAGCGGTATTCTTCCCAGAAGGATTAAGTAAAACCGCAGAGAAGGCTTATGAAGACGTATATGGGGAAGCATTGTATCCCAGGACTCAGAAAAAGCCTGAACCTCAGAAAAAGTCCGGAAACATTAAATCGGAGAAAGAACCAGAGAAGAGACCAGAGAAGAAGCCGGAAGCGCCGGGATCAGAGTCCAAGCCTCCAAAAAAGCCCGAAAACACGAAAGCAGAGCCGGTATCGGAGGAAAAAGAGAAAAACGAGTCCAAAACGGAGCTCGGAATGTCAGAAAAGCCCGGGAATACTAAACCGCAGGGGGAATTGCCTGAAGAGATTCCGGGACAGATGGAGATCAGAAGAGATTTTAAAGAATACTGCCCGGAAGAGGAGCCGGAACAGACGGCAGATAAGGAAGAAGAGCCGGCAGCAGGACATCCATACAGGACAAGGGCAAAATATCTGCAAAGCCTGTCCGTCGAAGAGCATGCCGGGTACATGGCCAATGCAATGCTGAAAAGCTTTATGGGCCTGACCTTCCGGCAACTGACGGAGGCAGAGTTTTGGAAGAACTGGCTTATGTGTCTTGTCGATGAATCGGGCAGGACCATAGAGGAGGGATAGAGGGAATTGACGGGGCTGATGTTCCCAAAGGGGAAATACAGGAAAAAGAGGAAGCGGCATAAGATGAGCATCCTGCAGGAAAAAGACGGGACGTGCTACCTTTGCAGGAAGCTTGACCATAATAACCGCAGGCATCCGGTGATACACGAGCACCATGTATACGGAGGACAGAACAGGGCGGTATCGGAAGCGGAAGGATTCAAAGTATATCTGTGCGTTCCCCATCATGTAGACGGACCGGAGGCCGTACATAACAATCATAAGAATATGAGGCTTCTGCAAAGGGATTGTCAGGAGAAGTATGAGAGGACGCACACAAGGCAGCAGTTTATGGAACTGGTAAAGAGAAACTATCTGGAGGATTGATGATGGCATTTGATACATTTAAGGATTTGAAAAAAGGGGACAGGGTGAAATTTGAGAATGTTTCGGATCCTGTATACGGGAATGTTTCCGGAGAGGGCGCGGCATTTGGATTTGCAAAGTTTGGATATACCGATGTTGTATGGATAGACGCTGACGGAAAGAAGTATGCACTGCCTTATGAAAAAGTAAAGAAAATATAGCACCGACTGGAATGTATCACACGCAGCCAGTAAATATAGACATCCTCCGGCGCATGCCGGAGGGGAAAGGAGTATAGTTATGGAATACAGTGAGATATACGCGGTAGATTTTGACGGGACATTAAACCTTGCGCAATCCTACCCGAAGCTGGGAAAGCCCAACAGAGAGCTGATCGCTTTCCTTAAGGAACGGCAGCAGGCAGGAGATCAGATCATCCTGTGGACATGCCGGGAGGGGGAACTGCTGAAATCGGCAATTAAGTTCTGCAAAAACTATGGATTGGAATTTGACGCCGTAAATGACAATGTAAGGGAGAACATCGAACACTTTCACAATAACTGCAGAAAAGTGTTCGCAAACTACTATATAGACGATAGAAACGCAAGCTTCGGAAATCTGCAGTCTGCTAAGCTTAATAGGCCGAAGGATCTGCAGAGAGTGGGGATTGCGGAGTATATCATGAAAAGGTTTGGAAAAGCAGAACAGAGGGCCTAAAGCCCCCCTATTTCCCATCAGACTTATTCTGGTCCGGACGTTTTGCCGGAGGCAGCGACGTGTCATCCTGATAGCTTGCAGTCTCACGGTTGCCGTCGTAAGCGTCTTTGGATTCAGTGTAGTCAATCGGCTTTTCAGTAGTAAAAGATGATTTTTCTTTCATGTGTACACACTCCCTTCAAGGATAGGATGTGCAGGACTGGCGGGTAATATGCGGGGAAATGAATGAAAACAGGAGGAAAAAATGGCAAACAAGATAGAACTCATGCATCGGATATTCGGGAAAAACGAAAAGCTTTGCTGTATTGAATGCAGCCATTTTAAGAGAAAAACCTATGGCAGCAGGACATACAGGAAATGCGAAGTTTATGGTGACAGCAATTCTACAGGCACAGATTGGAAAGCGTCATATATAGCATGCGGGCTTGCTCCGTGGAAAGCATACACCGGAAGACAAATTGTAGAGCTCGCTAGAGCTAAAAGGAAATCCAAAGATGATGGCATCTCCGGACAGATGAAGATGTTTACATGATAAAAAGGGAGGGCATAGGAATGTATGGATATATTGGAGGAATCACAGATACGGATGAAATAAACTTCTGTCCGTATTGCGGGGAAGAAATCACAATCATGCACGCGGGCGGGACCGTGACATGCGGTTCATGTAAAAGGAGATTTGGTGTCGTAGAGCTGGACGAAGAATAAAAAGAAAGGAGCCGAACCTCCGGCCAGAGTGACGTGTACACGGGGTTCTTAAAAATGGAAAATAAGAAAAGTAAAATGCTCATTGGTCTGCACGATGCAGAAAAAGACCATTTCAAGAAAAAGAGTTTTCCCAATTATGTGCTAATGAAGATATCTGCATGGCATAAGGCGCAGGGGGATCAGGTTGAATGGTGGAATCCGTTAAAAAGATATGACCGGATATACAGTAGTAAGGTGCTTGACTTTACTCCTGTGGATCCCTATCTTCCAGAGGATACAATACGCGGTGGAACTGGTTATAGGGATATTCCAGTGAATCAGGAACTTCCGAAAGAAATAGATGATATGCTCCCGGATTACTCCATTTATCCGGAATGTGACTATGCTATCGGATATCTTACGAGAGGCTGCCCGAACCATTGCCGATGGTGTGTAGTCCCAGAGAAGGAGGGAAACATAAGGCCTTATCGTACATGGAGAGAGATTGTGAGGGCCGATACAGATAAATTAGTCTTGATGGATAATAATATTCTGGCCTGCGAACATGGGGTGGAGCAGTTGATCGGCCTGATCGGGAGCGGGTATCGCATCGATCTTAATCAGGGGATGGATGCACGTCTGGTAGATGATGAGATAGCGGACATCTTATCTCGGCTTAGATGGATCAGGTTCATGAGATTTTCTTGTGACCAGAAGTCACAGATAGGGCCAATCAGGAACGCAATAAAGCTGCTGAGGAAGTATGGTGTAAAGCCTTACAGAATTTTTATCTATTTACTGGTGACAGAAAATATCTGGGATGCATCGGATCGTGTGGAGGCGCTGAAAGGATACAAAGGGATTAATCTGTATGCGCAGGCTGAACGTAACGAAAGGATGGGGATCATCCCGAATAAATTGCAGTTGGAATTTCAGAACCGGTATATCTACGGTGGAAGCTACCGGAATGAGACATGGGAAGAGTATTGCGAGAGAAAAAGGATTGGAAAGTGGGTGCTGCCATGAGAAATGGATTAATCATAGACTGCTTCGCCGGCCATGGCAAAAAACTGGTGGAAGCAAACTGCGGATACCTGAAAGTCGGGGAACGGATGCCGAACATGAGGATCGATGACAGCGGGCAGCAGTTAAGATTCGCATGAGATCAATACTAAATAAACAGGAGAGTTGAGGAGGGAAATTTGAGTAAAAGACCAGAAATTACGGTAATGCTGTCGTTAGCCATACGAAAATACATGGATCCGCACAATGACCCGCGCATTTATTGGGCGAGGGAAGTCACATTTGACTATGCCGCGGGCAATGCGGTACGGGTAGACTTTATGAGGTTCAAGCCGGTCAACAATACGGTATCAGGGATTGAGAAAGGTGATTTTTACTGCTATGAGGTCAAATCATCAGCAGAGGACTTTCATTCAAAGAACGACCATAACTTTCTGGGCGACTTTAACTATTACGTCATGCCGGAAGAGGTGTTTGAAAAAGTCAGGAAAGAGATCCCGCATTATGCCGGGGTGCTTATACCGGCCGGAAAGCATTGTCGCGGAGACTGGTATAATCTGAAATCGGTCAAAAAGGCAAAACGCAAAGACAGGGAAAGGCCCGTTTCGGAAATGCTGCTGATGATGTACCGCTCTGCGGCGAGGGAAAGGATATCATGAAATTATGGAGAGAAAGGGAAAAATGGAAAGATTGACACATAAGGCAAGATATGAAGCCGGGTATAAAGCAAATAAAAATGTTTCTGACTGGGAATGTATAGACAAATTAGGTCGGCTAGAGGATCTAGAGGAACAAGGGAAACTTCTGAAATTGCCCTGTGCGGTGGGTGATATGGTGTATCGGATAAATAAGGGGGCAAGGGCAAAGTTGATAGTAATGAGAGTGCGGAGTATCAAAATATTTCTGGTAGGGAAAATCCTGTCGGTGAAGATAGAATGTGTTGAAGATATTTATGGTGGAGAATATATTTGCTTGGCGGAAAAATTGGTAAAACAATTTTCCTCACCAGAGAAGCAGCCGAAGCCGCATTAATGGAAGGATAATGGAGGATTAAAGATGATTAAAGATATGATAAAAGCGTTACGCTGTCTGGCCAGTCAGGACGAAAACGGAGATTGCTACATGCAACACTATAATACCTTACATTTAGATGATGATGAGCCTGCGATATGTTGCACAAGTGAGCCGTCTGATGGAAGAGTCAGATGCCCATATTACCAAAACAAATATGAAGTCTGTTTTGAAGATGGAGAATGCGGAGAATGGTTGAGTGAAGCGGCAGATATTCTAGAAATAGAAAGTCAGTATCCTGAATGGCCTAAAAGCGGCAAATGGATACCAGCAGATCAGCCGCCGAGTAATAACAATTACATATTAATATCATTTGAAAAATTTTCGGTTCCGCAAGTGGGGCGATACGAAGAGGATGAAGAAGGAGGCGCATTCTACGTAGGCGATGAAGAGGAAAGCTGTATCAGTCAGGAACTTATCGTCAACGCATGGAGGCCGCTCCCAGAACCATATAAAGAAGATATGGAGGAAATGTTTGGATGTAAGCAGCCAGTAGAGAAGGAAGAAATCATCAAGAAGGATGAAAGGATGGCAGCAGACATTAAACAGGCTATAGAGTATTTTAAAGGCGAATTATCACAGATGGATGTATTCTCTGACATCGTTTCCTTCCGGGAAGCCGAGCGGAAGAGCATAGAGACGGCATTAAAGATATTGCAGAGCATACAGGAAGAGAGCCAGACAGGGTAGCAGGATGGCAGCAGTCAGTGTGCGACGTCGCACGGATAAGAACGTGGTAGCAGCGGCAGCAGTTCAAGGAGGTGCATATGGAGGAAATAAGGACATGCCCGGTATGCGGCAGGGAATTCACAGACCGCACCAGAAAGTATTGTAGCCCGAAGTGTTCAAAGGAAGGATACCGGAGAAGGCAGGCGAAGTACAGTATAAAGAGATACCATACAGAGAAAGAGAACCAGTTGGGAGCAACCAAGGAACCGAAAGGAGAAAACCAGTTGGAAAGACTGGCAAGGAAAGCAAGAGAAGCCGGAATGACCTATGGACAATATGTTGCTTTGGAATATGTAAAGACAAAAAGGGGTTGATATCATATGCAGGCAGTGCAGACAGAAAATGAACAGAAAAAGGAATATCTGAAAGGTTATCGCACCCATGTCAGGAGAATTAACCGGATAGAGACGGAGCTTGCAGAGCTGCGGGCAATGCGTATTTCAATGTCAATGAATAATGACGGTATGCCCCATGGATCGGGACAGGCAGATCTGTCAAGCTATGTTGCCGAACTGGATCGGCAGGAGCGGAATCTCATCAAGGAACGACATGAGCGGATTAAAACTTATGAAGACATTGTCAGCCGGATTAAAAAACTTAAGAGTGAGAACGAGAAAGACGTATTATTCTACCGGTACATATCTGGTCTTGCATGGTGGGAGATAGCGGAGAAGATGTCATTTTCTGAGAGACACGTAACAAGACTACATGGTAAAGCCCTAGCACATCTCGAAATTGCAAAAGATGTCCTAGAATGTCCTAGTGACATGTGATATTATGGTATCATCGAGAAGCGGAAGGAAAGAATCGGAAGCTTCTCATCCACACACAATAAACACAAAAGGGTCTCTTAACATCAAAAGGGGCTCTTTTTGTTGCGTGCTGTCGAGAAATGGTATATTATGGAAATATATTATTGTGTGGTGGAGGGAAAATATGGATTTTGTTTCATTAATAGAGATGGGAGAATATCTTAGTAGAGTGGAAATACCAGACATTCCAGTAGCAACAAATTTTTGGCTGATTCGTTCTAAAAGCGGATATTTTTATAATGAATTTGTGAGAGAAAGATTTGTTGCATTAGGTTGGAATCATATTGATCAAACAACATCTTTCGATGATAAGAATATTATGTTATTAAAGGATCAGATAAAAGAACGATATGGCGATCAAAGACCTGGAGTATCAGTTAATAAATGCAGAAGATTTATTGAAGATGTTATGCCAGGAGATTATGTTTTGATTCCAAATGCAGGTGGATCAAAAGTTACGATAGGTATTGCTGGAGAATACTATGAAGAAGATTTTGACTACATAAATGAATTGGTCGCAATCAAAAAGATTGATAACAAAGAATCTGAAATTGGAAAAGTAAGATGTCCATATAAAAAAAGAAGACATCTTACTATAATGATGGAAGTTGATGCGCATCGTTTAGGATATAAGATTTTAAAAGGAATGTCATCATATCATGGAATAAGTGATATGAGTGAATATGCAATTGATATTCTTAATTGCATTTATGATTGCTATACCTATCATGGGGATATGATGTGTTCATTTAATATTACAAAAAGAGATCCTATTAAAGCCAGAGAATTATCTAGACTTATGTACGGCGTAACAGAACTGTTTTGCTGTTTAACGGATGAAGACTTAATTTCTGTAACGGTAAATCTGAATTCACCTGGAAAGATAACAGTTATTTTAAAGGAAGGGTATAGAAAGCTAAAAAAGGGAGCCATTCCTTTGGTGGCTATTTATTTGTTTGTTCTTGGGGGAAGCGGATTTGGTTTTGAGTTTCCAGGGTTAGCCGGTGGAGTTATTGATGTAATAGAAAAATACAGAGCAATGGATATAGATATAGAGTTACGAAAGGAAGAATTAAAAGAAAAACAATTAGATAACTATAAAAAAGCAATGGAGCTTATTAAGATGTCGGAAGAAACAGATATCGATATGGATAAAGTATTGAATGATTTGAAATTAGTAGATAGTTTAAATGAAAGTTTGAAATTTGAGTCCAATAAAGAATTTGCAAAGGACAATAAAGAAAACGAAGAGAAGTGATGAGATGCTAAATATATTGTTTGCTATTTTTTTTGTAGCATTATCTTTTGTCACATGGCTATCTGTTTTATTTAGAGTAGAAGAATCTTTTGTTGATGAAGATATGATTTTCTCTAGTCAAAGAAGGGCTATTTTGTTTTATTTTATCAATATATTAATAGCTGCATTTATGACAGCGCTTTGCTATATATTGGTTTGTTTATTACAAAGAGCAGTATGAATTGAGGCACTGGGGGGGGGGTGCTTTTCTAATGCAATAGACTCAGGAGCAACCTGATACACATAATAATTCAGCCAGTCAGCATACAAGAAGAGAGAGACTACAATTCAGATATTGTACCAGTAAGGAAAAATACTATAAAATGCCTCTAATATCCTTGACATATGGTACACCATGCGATATAATATAATCAAGGAAGGAGGAAAAGCCAATGAAGAAAAAACGAAAGAAGAAAATAAAGAGCTTCATAGAGATGACTGCAAAAGTCTTAATCGCTGTGGCGTCAGTGATAGCGGCGATTGCACAGCTCATAGAAGCTCTGGATTAGGACAGGGAGAGTAATCTCCCTTCCTAAAAATATTATAACACATTGGCTTTGAAAATATATGAAAAAAATAACTTTATATGACATGTTTCTTTTCTTTGCAATTATCTTGAACTTCGGGACAGGAAAAAATATTTATGCATCGATTATCTTGCTTTGCGCCGGGATATTAGAGCTGGCGGATGTGGTTCCAAAGATGGTGAGGTTACTTAAACATGACAGCAAGTAAGCAAACATTACGCAACCAACGGTATCAGGATAAAGCAGGCTGGGTGTCAAAGTCGTATAAGCTGAAGAAAAAAATTGTAGAAGAGTTTGCAAGAGCCTGTGAGAAAGAGGGAGTCAGTCAGGCAGGGCAGCTAACTAAGATGATGAAAGAATATATTGAGCGTGTCAGCAAAGAGCATCTGGAATAATCTCAGGTGCTCTTTGTTATAAGTGAGGATGTGCGACATCGCACAAGGAGAGAGGTGGTGAGATTGCCAAGAGCCAGATGTCCGGAGTCAGTTAAGGCGGAAGAGATGTATCGCTCAGGCATGACTCTGATAGATATAGCAAAAGAACTGGGAAAACCAGAAGGAACAGTTCGGAGATGGAAGCATAATCAGGGCTGGGACAAAAGCGAACGTTCGGAAAAGAATAAAAGCGAACGTTCGGAATCAAAAAGAAAGCAAGGTGGACAGCCGGGAAACAGAAATTCTGTTGGTCATGGTGCGCCAAAGAAAAATAAGAATGCAGAAAAATACGGTTTCTTCTCGAAGTATCTTCCGGAAGAGACCGTTTCTATTATACAGGAAATGCCGACAGATCCTCTGGATGTCCTCTGGGATCAGATACAGATTTCCTATGCTGCTATCATCCGGGCACAACAGATCATGTATGTGCGGAACAGGGATGACAAAACAATCGAAAAGGTGGAAGAGAAAGATGGTAAAGTCATTGGTGAGAGATGGGAAGTGCAGCAGGCATGGGATAAGCAGGCGAACTTCCTAAGCGCTCAGGCAAGGGCCATGACTTCCCTGCGAGGGGATATCAAGCAGTATGACGAACTGTTGCATAAAAGGTGGGATCTTGCTACCGAAGAGCAGAAAGCAAGGATAGAGCAGTTGAAAGCGAATACGGAGAGAATTCAGAGTGATTCCAATTCAGAAGAAGATGAAGGAGTTGAGATATATAATGATGCGCCGGAAAAAGCAGGTGAGGATATCGGAGATCGTCATTCCGAAGTACCTCCCGATATTCAATAATACGAAATTCAAACATATCATTCTGACATCAGGACGTGCAGGAACAAAGTCAAGCTATGCGGCTATCCGTTCTGTTTATCAGACGGCAGCCGATCCGCATGGTTCTGTGGTAGTGCTCAGAAAACATCACAATAAGCTGCGGAAGACAGTGTATAAAGAAATGCTTCGGGGAATCAACCGGCTAAAGATACCGAAAAGCAAATTTCGGATTACAAAATCACCGATGGAGATCACCTATAAGAAATACGGCTCTACAATCTATTTTTCCGGATCGGACGGTATTGATGATACAAAGGGTATCATTGATGAAGATAAGCCGATCAAGCTTGTTATTATTGATGAGCTTACGGAATTTTTTGAGGATGGTGAGGGAGAGGATGAGCTATCTAATATTGAAGCCACCTTTGTTCGTGGAAACAGTAGCGGCTTCCAGATGATCTATCTGTATAACCCGCCGAAGAATCCGAATGCACCAGTAAATCAGTGGTGCAAGAAAATGGAGGAGAGAAAAGACTGCATACATATTCATACCGATTACAGAGATGTTCCAGAAGACTGGCTTGGACGTGACCTTATAGAGTCGGCAGAGGAAATGGAGAAATCTGATCCAAAATTGTATCGCTGGATTTGGCTTGGGGAATCCATCGGGGTGGATGACCTGATTTATTATATGTTTAATGCCAAAGTACATATCTATGATCCAGAAACGTTTACAGAGGAATCCAAAGAGGCGATAGGCGAGATCGGTATCGGAGTGGATTACGGGCAGCAGAACCCAACGGTGTTTGAGGCGTTTGGTATTGATTATGAGAAACAGTTGTTCCGGGGATTGAAAGAATATTATCATTCCGGGCGTGAGTCTGGGAAACAAAAGTCACCTTCAGAATACGCCAAAGACATGAAGCAGTTCTGTGATGAGATTGAAAAGGAGTACAAACGGGTAGTAAGCAGCATTTTTATAGATCCATCGGCAGCAGGACTGATTGAAGAGATTCGAAGACAGATACCGCATATTGACGTGATTCCCGCAAGGAATGATGTAAAACTTGGAATCAGCCGAGTGCAGAAATTCTTGTCTTTCAACAGAATGATGGTCAGCACAACGCAGAAATGGCTGATTCATGAGATGGGGCTGTATCAGTACGACCCTAAGAGCATTGAAAAAGGGAAGGAAGAGCCCGTTAAAACATCAGATCATTGCCTTGATGCATTCCGTTATCTATGTTGTGGAATGTGGAGGCTGATTGTTTATATGCTGCCAGTGTCAGAAAGGGGTGATGAGGATTGATACAATATGAGAATATTCAGAAGGCAATGGGTGTTGAGATTGCAGTTTCACGCTGTATGTCAAATGCTATTTACCGATGGAACAATATGTATATGAACCGTGCTCCGTGGCTGAAGGACGGGGTGAAGAGTCTTAACCTTCCGGCAGCTATATGTACGGAAATGGCGCGGCTTGTGACAATAGAGTCAAGAGTCAGTATTTCGGGAAGCTTTCGTGCTGACTTAATAGCAGGATACATGAAACCGTTCCTTGAAAAGCTCCCCGCTTACGTTGAGTATGCCTGTAGCACAGGCGGGATTATGTTTAAACCGTATGCATCAGATGGCAAAGTATTTATAGATGTAGCAAAAGCAGGTTATTTTTATCCTGTAGAGTTCGACAGCGCAGGTGCGATAACCGGGGTTATTTTTCCAGAGTTTAAGAGAAAAGGGAAGAAATTATATACAAGACTTGAGTATCAGCAGCTTTCAAATGGTAAATATTTTGTCGTTAATAAAGCATTTGTAAGCAGAAAAGCACAGGTAAGGAATGATGATATCATTAACATTGGTCAGGAGATCAGGCTGGAGGATGTGCCGGAATGGTCGGACATTGCTCCTTATGTAGAGTTTGACAATGCTGACAGGACATTGTTTTCCTGCTTCAACATTCCGATAGCTAATAATACAGATCCGGATTCTCCGCTTGGTGTATCGGTATACGCAAGGGCAGAGGGGCAGATCGAGGATGCAGATAAGCAGTATGGGGCTACTATGTGGGAGTTTCGTTCTAAAGAAACAGCGGTTCAGGCAGCAAGGGAGTTTTTCAAGAAAGACAGGCAGGGGCGTGTAATTCTTCCAAAAGGAAAAGAAAGGCTATATCATGATAAAAGCTGTGATAATTCTCTACAGCATATTTCAAATACTGATATGTATAAGAGATTTCCTCTTGTTTTGTATCGCCCATTGAGGAGAAGCAAGTCCCTCTTTCAACCGGTTCAAAATCGTCTGGATTAACATATTGCTTTATGTACTCTGATATAATTTCGTTTT
>ERZ778504.600-NODE-600-length-35936-cov-7.239291_pt1 | contig 35936 bp, 33 predicted proteins | sample MGYA00510046_ERZ778504 | MGnify/ENA primary metagenome ERZ778504 (study PRJEB29527, sample SAMN07138964) | mouse gut metagenome | material: feces | host: mouse | place: China:Nanjing | collected 2016-01-25 ...
CTCTTAGAAGAATTATGCTTGCTTCCCTACCTGGTGCAGCTGTAAGTCAGGTTAAAATAGATGGTGTCCTTCATGAGTTCAGTTCGATTCCGGGCGTAAAGGAAGACGTGACTGAAATCATCATGAACCTGAAAAGTCTGGCTATTAAGAATAGCTGCGAAACTGATGAAGTGAAAAAGGCAATCATAGACTTTGAAGGCGAGGGCGTCGTAAGGGCATCTGATATTCAGGTTGATCAGGATATTGAAATTATGAATCCGGATCAGGTTATCGCTACATTGAATGGCGGAAAAGACAGCAAGCTTTACATGGAAATCATTATTACTAAGGGCAGAGGCTATATCAGTGCAGATAAGAATAAGAGTGAGGATTTGCCAATTGGTGTCATAGCAGTGGATTCCATCTATACTCCCGTGGAAAGAGTAAATGTCACTGTAGAGAATACCCGTGTAGGTCAGATTACAGACTACGATAAATTGTCATTGGATGTTTATACGGATGCTACGCTTGCACCAGACGAGGCAGTCAGCCTTGCGGCAAAAGTGTTAAGCGAACATCTGAAGCTTTTCATCAATCTTTCTGAAAATGCTAAAAATGCGGAAGTAATGATAGAGAAAGAGGATGATGAGAAGGAGAAGGTGCTCGAGATGAGCATTGACGAACTCGAGTTGTCAGTTCGTTCATACAACTGCTTAAAGAGAGCAGGAATCAATACTGTCGAGGAGCTGACGAACAGGACATCGGAAGATATGATGAAGGTTCGAAACCTGGGACGCAAGTCTCTGGACGAGGTATTGGCAAAGTTAAAGGAATTAGGCTTACAGCTCAATCCAATAGAAGATTAATTCGCAAAGACGGATTGCTATTGTGTCAGCAGGGTAAGTTTAATAGATAACAGACATGGTAATCCCAAAGCGTTCATGTCTGTGCTCAAAGATGGAAAATATTAATTAACATTTGATAAGTAAGTCCAAAGAGCGTTGTCATTTGTTCCACCAATGAGGGTAGCCTACATATTAATTGATATATGGCAGGTGATGCGTCCTCACAATGAAAGGAGCCGGTTATGGCAGGTTATAGAAAACTCGGAAGAACATCAAGTCAGAGAAAGGCATTGCTGAGAGGTCAGGTTACGTCTTTGCTTGCAAGCAAGGATGGCAGAATCATCACGACAGAAGCAAGGGCTAAGGAAGTCAAGAAAATCGTAGAAGGACTGATTGCACTGGCTGTAAAAGAAAAGGATAACTTTGAGATGGTTAAGATTACAGCTAAGGTTGCCAGAAAAGATAAGGATGGCAAGAGAGTAAAGGAGGAGAAGGACGGCAAGAGAGTTACTGTCTATGATGAAGTGGAGAAGGAAATCAAGAAGGATATGCCGTCAAGACTTCATGCTAGAAGACAGATTCTTAAAGTATTGTATACAGTCACGGAAGTTCCACAAAAAAATGCTGGCAAAAAGAGAAATACAAAGGAAATTGACCTTGTTGCAAAATTGTTTGACGAGATTGCACCGAAATATGTTGGGCGCAATGGCGGTTATACAAGAATTGTCAAAATCGGACAGCGTAAAGGTGATGGCGCTATGCAGGTAGTGCTTGAACTTGTTTAATGATATAGTAAACGCAACTATTTTGCCGTTTTAAAAACGCATTGTACACGTCCTGGATGCGCTCCCAGAATCTGGGAGCGTTTTTGACGTAAACTGGCGCTTGTTCAGAAGGATAGGAATAGGAATCCTGTGTTTCTGAATGACTGTCAGAACGAAAGGATGGAAACGGATCGTCTGCGCAGAAACTGTTGGAAAGTGTAAAGAGGTAACAGAAAGGTATTGCCCAGAATAAGTCTTTACGGTTCATTGAGAGGAAATTTGTGTAAGATGGATAAATACGAAAATATGACAAGAAAGGAAGCATGTTACTTTCTGGGAATAAAAGAGAATGCTTCTGAGGAACAGATTAAGAGGGCTTACCGGTACAAGGTTAAATTGTACCATCCTGATGCAAACCCTGATTCGGATACAAAGGAATATTATATCAGGGTACAGAAGGCTTATGAATACCTGATCAATAATCCGTATGTTCCGAACGCGGATACGACGATGACGCAGAATAAGAATGTTGTGTCTGGGGAGCCAGTGGGCATGGGAACGGATGGAAAAAGGAATATGTATATGGGAAATGCATTTGGGAATGCAATGAACAACCCGATGTATCACATGAATTTTCAACACCCCGGGAATACTTCGGGTGCAAGGCCTGCAAAAGTATATTCCAGTACAGCGGCAACGAGAGCCAGATACCAGAAGCAGAAAGAGAAGGAAAAGGAAGTAGTTAAAATCCAGAAATGGGATGCGGAATATAAGAATAACAAAAAACATCAGCAGCAGACACAGCTATATGGCAAAGAGTATGCGGACAGGACAATCGGTGCCGATAAGAGCGAGGAAGAACGCATTCTCGAGAAAATACGTGCAATATGGCTTGCGGAGACAATAAAGAGGCAGATTGCATTGGACAAGGAACATAAAGAGACGCTTCAGCGAAGAAAGCTTTACCAGGCATTTATGCAGCAGGAGATTCGGGACGAGGATGCGGGGAGAAGACCGAAGCCTGCAAAGGATTAGTGCACTTTGCCGGAACCGCAGGGGTGTCTGGCGTCTGAGTAATGTACTGCATGGAGGATAAAATGGGAATCGTAAAAATCAAGGATTTAATCTATGAGTATATTCGGCGCGACGAAGAAGGCAATGTAGAGGGAATAACCACTGCTGTTGATGATGTGAACCTGGATATTGAGCAGGGAAGCTTTGTGGCGATACTGGGGCACAATGGTTCAGGAAAATCAACGCTCGCAAAACATCTGAATGCAATTTTGTATCCGACAGAAGGCGCAGTCTGGGTTGACGGAAAGGACACGCGGAAAGAGGAATATGTGTGGGACATCCGCCAGACGGCAGGGATGGTTTTCCAGAATCCGGACAATCAGATAATTGGTCAGGTTGTTGAGGAGGATGTAGGGTTTGGCCCGGAAAATATGGGGGTGCCGACAAAGGAGATTTGGGAGCGCGTGGAAGAAAGCCTTAAAGCGGTCGGAATGTATCAGTTTCGGAAGTTTTCACCGAACAAGCTTTCTGGAGGCCAGAAACAAAGAGTTTCCATAGCCGGGGTGATTGCCATGCATCCCAAATGCATCATTCTTGACGAACCAACGGCGATGCTTGACCCGAAAGGACGCAAGGAAGTGATACGCGCGGTACGTGCGCTAAATGATGTTGAGGGAATCACGGTAATACTTATCACGCATTACATGGAAGAGGTCATCTATGCGGACAGGGTATATGTGATGGACAAGGGAAAGATAACGCTGCAGGGGACGCCAAAGGATGTTTTTTCGGAGGTGGAGCGCCTCAAGGAGTTAAGGCTTGATGTGCCGCAGGTAACCTTGCTGGCGCATGGGCTGAGAAAGGACGGATTTCCGATCCCAAAAGGAATCCTTACAAACAAAGAACTTGTAGAAGCGCTGGATCAGTGTGTAAATAAGGGACTGTTCAAAAAACGTTCCATTGACAGGGAGAACAAGGATGCCGATAATATTGGATAAGGTAAGTCATATTTATGGAGAAGGAACCGCCATGGCGGTCAAGGCACTGGATGATATCAGTATTGTGATACCAGATGGGCAGTTTATCGGGTTAATCGGGCATACTGGTTCTGGAAAGTCAACACTGGTTCAGCATCTGAATGGATTGATGAAAGCGACATCCGGGAATATTTACTTCAATGGTGAGGATATCGATGATGAGGGCTTTGATAAAAAGATGCTGCGCAGCAGGGTTGGACTTGTATTTCAATACCCAGAGCACCAGCTCTTTGAGACGGATGTATTTGCGGATGTCTGTTTTGGACCGCGGAATCTTGGACTGAACAAAAAAGAGGTTGAATTAAGGGCGTATGAAGCATTAAAACTCGTCGGACTGGAGGATGAATATTTTTACCAGTCTCCGTTTGACCTTTCGGGAGGGCAGAAAAGGCGTGTTGCCATAGCAGGTGTCCTTGCCATGAAACCGGATGTGCTTGTGCTTGATGAACCCACGGCGGGACTCGACCCAAAGGGGCGTGATGAGATACTTGACCAGATATCAAGGCTGAAACAGGAGACTGGAATCACAGTCATTCTTGTCTCGCACAGTATGGATGACGTGGCAAAGTATGTGGACAGGATTATCGTAATGAACCAGGGGCGTGTCATGTATGACGATGAGCCGAGGGAAGTCTTTCAGCATTACCGTGCGCTTGAGGAGGTAGGCCTGTCAGCGCCGCAGATAACTTATATCATGAAAGACTTACAGGAACATGGTTATGATGTCCGTGGGGACGTTATGACAGTAGAGGAAGCGCGGGATGCAATAATAGATTGTTTTGCGAAGCTTGTTCCATTGCATGGGGAAAGATAGGTGACAGAGTATGCTCAGAGATATCACATTAGGACAATATTACCAGGCTGATTCTGTCATACACAGACTTGACCCAAGGGTGAAACTGGGAACAACAATCCTGTTTATTATATCGTTGTTTGTGTCTGATGATTTTTTGGGGTATGCGGTGGCAGCACTTTTTCTGGCGGTTGTTGTGAAGTTGTCCAAAGTACCGTTCCGTTTTATGGTCAAGGGAATGAAATCCATTGTATTCCTGCTTTCCATCACGGTTCTGTTCAACTTGTTTCTGACACCGGGGGAGCCGGTTGTGCATATATGGAAATTATCCATTACAAAAGAGGGCGTGCGGCTGGCAGTGCTCTTGGCAGTCCGGCTGGGATTCCTGATTATAGGCTCGTCAGTGATGACACTGACAACGACGCCGAACCAGCTGACGGACGGTCTGGAGAAAATGCTGAAACCACTGGGCAAGGTCAAAGTTCCGGTGCATGAAATTGCGATGATGATGTCGATAGCGCTTCGATTCATACCGATTTTAATGGAGGAGACCGACAAAATCATGAAAGCCCAGCTGGCAAGGTGTGCAGATTTTGAGAGCGGAAACCTGATAAAAAAGGCAAAAAGCCTTGTGCCGCTGCTGGTACCGCTTTTTATATCCGCATTCCGGCGGGCAAATGACCTTGCAATGGCAATGGAGGCACGATGTTACCGGGGCGGGGAGCACCGCACAAAAATGAAGCCGCTTCATTATGAGAAGAGAGATTATATCGCTTATGCAATTGTTGTGTGTTACCTTGCAGCAGGCTTTGCGGCGGGGCGGCTGTTTCCGGGACTGTAAATTTTTCACATCTATTTGAGCCGCCAAGGGCGGTATGGGGGATACTGTGAAAAATAAATTTTTCACAGGGCAAATTTGTGCTTACGCCCAAATTCGCAGACTTTGGCAAGAATGGGGGGGATTATGAAAAGGGTAATGCTTACGGTTGCCTATGACGGCACAAACTATCATGGGTGGCAGCTCCAGCCGCATGTGACGACGGTAGAATCCGTCCTGAATGAAACCCTGAGTGCCCTGTTAAAAGAGGATATCAAGGTGATTGGCGCGTCAAGGACCGATACAGGCGTGCATGCGCTTGGCAATATAGCAGTGTTTGACACGCAGGCGAGAATGCCGGCAGAAAAATTTTCCTATGCATTAAACCAGCGCCTGCCAGAGGATATCCGCATCCAGTCATCCAGGGAGGTACCGCTGGATTTTCATCCTCGTAGGCAGGACAGCAGGAAGACCTACGAATACAAGATACAAAACAGTGATTTTCCAATGCCTGTCCTCAGGCTTTATACACACTTTACATATGTGCCGCTTGATGTAGGACTGATGCGCAGGGCGGCAGGGTACTTAAAGGGGACGCATGATTTTAAGAGCTTCTGCAGCATCCACACCATGGCGGAAACGACAGTGAGAACGATTTTTGATGCGGATGTGGAAAAAACGGGGGATGTCATAACCATACGGGTGACCGGATCGGGATTTCTGTACAATATGGTGCGTATCATCGCAGGGACATTGATGGAGGTCGGCAGGGGAAGCATTGCGCCTGAGCACATTACAGACATATTAGAGGCATGCGACCGCACGAAAGCAGGGCCGACTGCGCCTGCCTGCGGACTGACACTGGTAAAGTATGAATTTATACACTCCGGTATGCCCGGCAGGGATAAATGGGGGTAAATTTGGCAATTTAGGTATTGACACACTCGGAACCGTATAATATAATAATTCAATGTGGCGACATGCGATTGGACAATATCAAAGCCCCGATATTTATAACGATGTCAGCCCGGGTATCTAGGTGACCTGCGAGTCTGTGAAATACGGCCGGACATTCCGTATGAAAGGATTCGGGCAGGAATATCCATCAAAGGAGAGCCGACAGGCTAAGTATATGGAGGTAACATAATGAAAACATTTATGGCTAGCCCAGCTACAATTGATAGAAAATGGTATGTAGTAGACGCTACTGGCATGACATTAGGACGTTTGGCATCAGAAGTTGCAAGCGTATTAAGAGGAAAGAAAAAGCCTATTTTCACTCCTCATATTGATACAGGTGATTATGTAATCGTCATCAACGCAGAGAAGATTGCAGTGACAGGCAAAAAGCTGGATCAGAAGATTTATTATCATCACTCAGATTATGTTGGCGGCATGAAAACGGCAACACTGAGAGAGAAATTAAATAAAAAGCCGGAAGAGGTTATCGAGCATGCGGTTAAGGGAATGCTTCCAAAGGGACCTCTGGGACGCGAGATGTATAGGAAACTCTTTGTATATGCAGGACCTGAGCACAAACATGCGGCTCAGAAGCCCGAGACATTGACATTTTAGTCAGCGTGATAATAAAGGAGGAAATGAAAAATGGCAAAGGCAGCAAATGCTTCAAGATATTATGGAACTGGCAGAAGAAAGAAATCCATCGCCAGAGTATATTTGACACCGGGTACAGGCAATATCACAATCAACAAGAGAGGAATTGACGAGTACTTTGGTCTGGAGACATTAAAGGTTATTGTCCGTCAGCCTCTGGCAGCGACTGATACCGTTGACAAGTTCGATGTACTTGTAAACGTAAAGGGCGGCGGCTACACAGGACAGGCAGGTGCCATCAGACATGGTATCTCAAGGGCTCTGCTACAGGCAGATGCAGATTACAGGCCTGTACTCAAGAAGGAAGGATTCCTGACACGTGATCCTCGTATGAAGGAGAGAAAGAAATACGGCTTAAAGGCTGCCCGTCGTGCACCTCAGTTCTCGAAGAGATAATGATAGAAATATGGAAAACCCTTGGAAAGTTAAAAGATTTCGAGGGTTTTTTATTATGCACAGCCCCATGCAGGGGAAGTATGCCGCAGAAGCGGCGCATGGGACGCGTGGCGAGTAAGGAGGATGGCTCTTCCCTACTCGATTTTTGATACGGATTAAATGAAGTAAGGATAAGAGGAGGACATGGAGTGGAGCTGCATTTTAATGAAGCATTAGCCATGGCTTATAAAAGTCAGCCTCAAAAAATCAGGGTGATGAGTGAACGGTGGGTAGAGGAAAATATGTATTGCCCATGCTGTGGCAAGCTGCATATTAAGAAATTGGAGAATAATAAGCCAGTATCAGATTTTTACTGCAAAGGCTGTGATGCGGTGTTTGAGTTAAAAAGTAAACAAGGGAAAATAGGGAAAAAGATTATTGATGGCGCTTACAAAACAATGATTGACAGGATAACAAGCGCTACAAATCCTGAACTATTTGTTCTGAGCTATACAGCCGATTTTAATGTAAAAAAACTTTGTCTTATTCCCAGGTTTTTTCTGACGCCCCAAGTAATCGAAAAAAGAAAGAAACTTCCGCCAACAGCCAGACGCGCAGGATGGGAAGGATGCAATATTCTATATGAAAAGATTCCTGATCAGGCAAAGATTGAGGTAATAACAGACGCAAAAGTAAAAGATAAGCTTGATGTTGTTGGGCAATATAATCGAATAAAAAAGTTACAGACGAATAATCTTGAAAGCAGGGGATGGATGATCGATGTGCTGAATTGCATAAATGCGATTCCGACAGACAAATTTCTGCTGCGGGAAGTATATGCATATGCAGAAGAACTACAACTGAAACATAGTAATAACCACAATGTTGAAGCGAAAATCAGGCAGCAGCTTCAAATATTGCGCGATAAGGGCTTTGTTGAATTCCTGGGCAAGGGATGTTACAAAAAAATCGTTTAGCAGACAAAGGAACAGTTACAATTCACATCTACGCCAATTATTATCAAAATATAAGTTATTGAGGTATGAATTATAACAGATTTTGCACACAAAATGCTAAAGGGCAAGCATTTTGGCGCATGATTCCCACTACTTTGGCGTGGGTGTGAAAAGTAACAAGGAACAAACTAAGTTTTATTTCCTATAAGAATAACAGTTGACTTTTGCACTTCAACGTGCTAAAATGTTGAATAATCTGAAAAAGAGGTTTTCGGGATAAAAGGGTTTTTATAAGAAGAATATAGGAGAACAGGAAAATGAAGGAAATTGTTAGTTTGATGGATTATCGTTCAAGCATCAAGGTTGTTGATGCCACATTAAGGGATGGCGGGCTGGTAAATGACTTTTACTTTACAGACGCATTTGTCAGGGCACTGTATGAGACAAACGTGAAGGCCGGCGTTGACTATATGGAAATGGGCTATAAGGCATCAAGGGAAATGTTTGACGAAAGCAAATTTGGCAAGTGGAAATTCTGCCATGATGATGATATCAGGGCGATTGTCGGGGATAATGATACAAACCTGAAAATAGCAGTAATGGCAGATGTGGGGAGGTGTGATTACAGAAATGACATCATAGACTGCTCAGAGAGCCCGATTGACCTGATTCGCGTGGCAACATACCTGAATACGATACCGGCGGCAGTGAATATGATTGAGGATGCAAAGAAAAAAGGGTACGAGGTATGCTGCAACATAATGGCAATATCCAACGGACAGGAAAGTGATTTGCGTGTTGCACTCGACATCCTTGGAAAAACATCGGTGGATGTATTCTATATTGTCGACAGCTTCGGGTCGCTGTACCCGGAGCAGATAGCGCGTATTGCGGACACTTACATGGAGTTTGCGGCAAAGTACGGAAAGCAGCTTGGCATACACGCACATAACAACCAGCAGCTTGCATTTGCCAATACGATTGAGGCGGTCGGGGACGGTGTGGACTGGCTGGATGCCACATATTCCGGCATGGGCAGAGGTGCAGGAAACTGCGCGATGGAACTGCTGCTTGGCTTTCTGCGCAATCCAAAGTACAATAATTACTATGCAATCCAGTTTATCGAACGATACATGAATAAGCTGAAAGAGGACGGAGTGGTATGGGGATTTGACCTCCAGTACATGATGACAGGGCTTCTGAACCAGCACCCGCGGACAGCAATCCAGTTTACGAAGGAAAAGCGGACGGATTATTCGGAATTTTATAAAGAAGTAGTTGCCCAGGACTGACAAGGGCAAAACCGGTACGAATGCCATGGGAATCTGGGGCGTTCGTACTTGTTTTTTCAGGATGCCATTCACACGGCAAATTTGTGCTTATGTCCAAATTTGCGGTCTTTGGCAAGAATGGGGGATTAAAATGTCGGATGTAAACAGGAAAAGGGCGCTTGTCACAGGTGCATCGAGGGGAATTGGCAAAAGTATCGCGCAGATGCTTGCATCAGAAGGGTATGATTTGTATCTTACCTGCCATAATAATATAGCGGTGCTGAGAAACTTTGCATCGGAGCTTCAGGAGCTTTATGGCACAAATTGCAATTGCCATGCTTTTCCAATCTGCGATGAAGAGAAGGTTGCTAAAATGTTTGAGGATATTCCGTATCTCGACCTTCTTGTAAATAATGCAGGGATTTCTTATATCGGCCTGCTGACAGACATGTCATTTCAGGAATGGCGTGAGGTGATTGACACAAATTTAAATGCCTGCTTTCTGACATGCAGGTATGCCGTTCCGGGGATGGTGCACAGGCATTGTGGAAAAATTATAAACATTTCTTCCGTATGGGGAACGGTCGGGGCATCAATGGAAGTTGCATATTCGGCATCAAAGGGAGGGATGAATGCATTTACCCGCGCGCTGGCAAAGGAGCTTGCGCCAAGCAACATACAGGTAAATGCAATCGCCTGTGGGGCAATTGACACGGACATGAATCGCTGCCTTGGGAAAGAGGACATAGAGGCACTCATACAGGAAATACCGGCTGACCGCATGGGAAGCCCGGATGAGGTAGCGGAGCTGGTAAGGTATCTGAGTGCTGGAAACGCGTATCTGACAGGACAAGTAATCACATTGGATGGAGGTTGGACATAATGGGACAAAATAGGTATGATGTATTAATTATTGGTTCAGGACCGGCAGGGCTGGGTGCTGCCATTTATGCAGTGCGCGCCGGACTGAGGACGGCGGTGATTGACAGGAGCCCTGTCAGTGGCGGACAGGTTCTGACAACATATGAAGTCGACAACTATTTAGGGTTTCCGGGACTTAGCGGAAGTGAACTGTCTGATAAGTTCAGGATGCATGCGGATAATCTGGGGGTTTCGTTTATCACCGCGGACGTGCAGGGGGTAGAGAATGCTGCCAGTGAAAAAATAGTCCATACGGCGGAAGGGGATTTTGTGGCGAACGCCGTCATACTCGCGACAGGGGCATCGCATTCCAAACTTGGCGTGCCAGGGGAGGAAAAACTCTCGGGCATGGGGGTTTCGTATTGCGCCACATGCGACGGTGCGTTTTTCAGGAATCGGACTGTTGCGGTGGTAGGCGGCGGGGATGTTGCCGTGGAGGATGCAGTGTTCCTTGCAGGCATCTGTAAAAAAGTATACCTCATTCACCGGAGGGATAAACTCAGGGCAGCCGACAGCCTTCAGAAAAAACTGTTGTCGCTTGAAAATGTGGAAGTCATCTGGAACAGTGAAGTAAAGGAAATTGCAGGGGAGGATATTGTGGAGGGCGTCAGCGTCTATAACAATGTAAGCAAGACACAAAGCAGCCTTGCAGTCAATGGCGTATTTATTGCCGTTGGGATTGTGCCGAACACAAAAATGTTTCAGGGGATGGTTGAAATGGATGAAAAAGGTTATATTCTTGCTGACGAAACATGTGTGACATCCCAGAAAGGCATTTTTGCAGCCGGGGATATTCGGAAAAAAACGATGCGTCAGATTATTACGGCAGTAGCAGACGGTGCCAATGCGGTTTACTCCGTACAAAATTATTTCATGGAACAGGCGTAAGAAAAGGACGCTCAAAGAAAATAAATATTGAAAATATTATAAATTTAATAAATGATTAAAAATGAGACAAATATAGTAGAAAATGACAAAAAAGGTTGGATGTGAAGGGCGATTTCGTATATTTTATACGGTTAAGGGGTGCCATAGGTCGTATATTGGGCTTTTAAGATGCATATGTGTGCAAAAACACGACTTGACATTTAATGCAAAATGTGATAATTTATTTCATGGGTGTAACAAATTCGTAATAATTAGTGAAAAATTGAAACATTACAGGTAACTTTCAGTAATAGATTCGTTACCGTTACAGGAAGAAATGATATGTACCACATTTTGGAGGATTAGATTATGAACAAGTACGGCATGAAGGTTGCGGCGTGTGCCCTTGCGGGGTCGCTTTCGTTATCTGGATATCAAACGACACTTGAGTCAAAGATTCATAATGCATCAGATGTACCTGCGGCAGGCGTTGCAGTTGTGCTGGATGAGAGCAGTACCATACAGGATCTTCAGGTGGAGGTCGTTCAGAATATAGCTTATCTGGAAAGTGCATCAGGGCTACAGCCCAATATTGTACTGGCATCTGAGAAAGTAGCGCTGGCAGAAACACCGACGAATGTCATGAAAGTCAATGCCATGACTGCAAGCGTATCGACAGAGATTGTGCAGGAGATGAGCGAGACGCTTGACGAGGAAGAGTCGGAAGCTTCTACAGCTGGTTCCGAGGAAAGTGCAGAGACAGTTGTGGAGGATGCCGAGGAGGAGTCCGCACAGCAGGGAACAACAGAACAGGAAACAGAAAAGCCGACAGAAATTGTGACGGAAGAAACAAGCAGCGTGGAAGAGACAACAGAGTCAGGGGAAACGTCCGAGCCGGACACTGATGATGACTTTCAGACGAGTGCAGGGTTTTCTGCCACAGATACATATGAGGATGTAGAGACAGAGGAAGCAGCCGAGGACGAGACTGAAACAGAGACTGAGACCGAAACGCAGGAGGATGCGCAGGATTTTTCTGGTCTTGTCATTGCACGGGTAAGCAATTACGTTAATGTAAGAAGCATGCCGAGCGAGGAAAGTGAAATTGTCGGAAAGCTCTATGATAAGTCTGTTGGTGAATTTATCGAGGAGAAAGACGGATGGTATAAGATTGTATCAGGCAACTGTACCGGATATGTAAAAGGTGAGTACTGCGTAGTAGGCGAGGAAGCAGAAGCGCTTGCAAAAGAAGTAGGAACTACATATGCGATTGTCAATACTACGACACTTAAGGTTCGTCAGGAGGCAAGCACAGAATCTCCGGTACTCGGACTTGTTCCGATTCAGGAAGAGCTGGTGGTGGTTGAAGAGCTTGACGGATGGGTTAAGATAGCCATTGAAGAAGGCGACGGATATGTCTCAAGAGATTACGTAAACCTCAGGACAGATTTTGTACATGCGGAGTCAAAAGAGGAAGAGGAGGCAAGACTTGCCAAAGAGGCAAAGGCGCGTGAAGAGGCAAGGGCGGCAGCAAGGGCAACAGAGACAGCAAGGGCGCAGAGCCAGGCAGAGCTTCAGGCACAGAAATCAGAGGCAAATCAGGCAACAATCAATACTGCGAGAAGTACAGCAGCTTCATCAGAGGGCAGTGAAATCGGTAAATCCGTAATTAATTATGCGACTCAGTTTGTTGGAAATCCATATGTTTATGGCGGTTCAAGCCTTACAAACGGCACAGACTGCTCCGGATTTGTCATGAGTGTGTACTCGAACTTTGGCGTAAGCCTGCCGCATTCATCTTCTGCCTTGAGAAGCCAGGGGTATGAAGTGGGCGGTCTTGAGAATGCGCAGCCGGGTGACATTGTATGCTATTCCGGTCATGTCGGACTGTATGTTGGAAACGGTCAGATTGTTCATGCAAGTACCTCTAAGACAGGCATTATTGTTTCAAATGCATCATATCGAAAGATTTTAGCTGTAAGAAGAATTTTCTAAGCTGTGTAAGGTGGATAACAGGTTTATCCACCTTTTATTACGGACACGGATGCGGAAAGGAAATATGCCGCTAAGGCGGCATATGGGGGCTGCATTTTCCGCCGTGGCGCATGTTTTTTTTGACAGGGTACAAGACATTGATGTTGTGTGATTTTAAGGCAGAAAAATAGGTAGGGAAAAAGTGCACAAAAAAATGTGGATGCGGGATTATGACACAACAGTCATTTTTTTATATGTTCACATTTTATCCACATAAAAAAAGGGAATGGAGCTTGAAAAATCGAGTTATACACCGATTTATCCACAATATCCACAGAAATGAACAGGCTTTCTTGTGGAAAAATGGAAACGAAAAACAAACGGCAGTTTTGTGAAAAAAGTAAAAAATGTGTTTTGGCTGCAAAACTTGCGATAAAGTCATTGACAGAAGAAAACGGAAAGCAAATGTTGAAATATATCAAAAAAACAGGAAAAGAAATTAAAAATTTAATAATATTCCACAAAAAATATTGAAAAAATATATGGGTGTGTTATAATCAATATACAATTAGCTGATTATTCGAGGCCGCCATACAGGTGCCGGATAATAGCCAGTTATAATTGTCAATAAGTACGAAGGGATGTGGACATAATGAAATTTATTATCAGCGGTAAGAACATTGACGTTACGCCCGGTTTAAGGGCAGCAGTTGAGGACAAAATTGGCAAGCTTGAGAAATATTTCACGCCAGAAACGGAGGTACATGCAACACTTAGTGTTGAAAAAGAGAGACAGAAAATAGAGGTCACCATTCCTGTGAAGGGAAATATCATTCGTTCGGAGCAGGTAAGCAATGATATGTATGTATCAGTCGACCTTGCGGCGGAAGTGATAGAGCGGCAGTTAAAGAAATATAAGAACAAATTCAGGGCAGACCAGCAGGCAGGCGCAGCCAGCCTGCGGACAGACTTTATAGAGAAGGATATCGAGGTGGAGGACGAGGAGGTTCGGATTGTCCGCACCAAGAAATTTGACATCAAGCCGATGTATGCGGAAGACGCGTGCGTTCAGATGGAACTTCTCGGACATGATTTCTTTGTCTTCTGCAATGCGGAGACAGATGAGGTCAATGTGGTTTATAAGCGCAAGGGAAACACGTATGGACTGATAGAACCAGAAAATTAATGAAACAGGAAAAGCAGGACAGGTACCGGATATCCGGTACCTGTTTTTATGCACACGGGCGTCCAGGTGAAATATGTCAGCAAGCTGACGGACGCCCGGCGCGGCGAGTAGGGAAGATGAAGCTTCCCTGCTCGTTTGCACAGCCCGGCTTCCACAGGCATATGGGAAAATGTATGGAATCACGCCGTCAGGCATATAATGAACGGATAGTGTATAAAGAATATGGTGATGGTGTGAAGAATAGAATAATGGCATGTCTGCTGCTGGCAACGCTGATTCTGGGAGCGGGAATTTATCTGTATGAAAACGGATTTCAGGGACTTCCTGCCAGTCAGTCAGGAGGGAATTTTATCAAGTGGGTCGACTTTAACGCGTCAAAGGAAGCCATGAAAAAAGCATGTCTGCTTGACATAGAGTCATATGAGTCGGATGTGCACCTCGACTGGATTACCCTGCTTGCATATGCCGCTGTGCGGGGAGGCGGGGAATTTGACAGCAAATCAGCCGGATACATAGACGATGTGGCGCAAAAGCTTGCACAGAAGGAGACGACAAAGGAAGCGCTGACGGAAAAGTATAAATATTTTTCGTATTATTATGATGCATATTCTGCCGTGCTCGGTGGAATGCTGGGCGAATATGAGATTGAGGAGGAATCCGGAAAATTCCAAAAGAAGTACGGATTAAAGGCATTTTCGCCGATTGCGGGAGGGTTTTCGTATCAGGATTATGATGACTTTGGCGTCGGCAGGGATTTTGGATATAAGCGGCAGCACCTTGGGCATGACATGATGGGGCTTGTCGGCACGCCGATTATTGCATGCGAGTCCGGCTATGTTGAGGCGCTTGGCTGGAACCGGTATGGGGGATGGCGTATCGGCATCCGCAGCTTTGACAAGAAACGTTATTACTACTATGCACACCTAAGGCAGAACCGGCCATATGCGGAGGGGCTGAAAGAGGGCGATTACGTGACCGCGGGCGACGTAATCGGGTATATGGGGCATACGGGATACAGTGACAAGGAAAACGTGAATAACATTAAGACCGTACATCTCCATGTGGGGCTGCAGCTTATCTTCGACGAGTCACAAAAAGACGGCAATAATGAAATATGGGTGGACTTTTACCAGCTTGCGGGATTCCTGAGTGCAAACAGGTGCGAGGTGGTCAGGAATGATGCGACCAAGGAGTGGAGAAGAAAGGTTAGGATGAAAGATCCGGCAGTGCCGCAGAAGCAGGATAGCGTGAAAAGTACTTCTAATTGCTTTCAGCAATTTCCACTCGCAGCAGAGGCTGCTTCGCGGAGAAGTACTAAGTTTCACGCCGAAAAATGCCAAAGTACGGCATTTTTCATAACGATTTGAGATTCCGCAGAGCGGAATCATGGAGGTTAGTGTGAAAAATACTTCTAAGGCAGCGTTTTTCATATCTATTTGAGCCGTCTAAGGCGGCATGGGGGATTAGTGTGAAAAATGAATTTTTCACACGCAAATTTGTGCCTGCGGCTCAAAGTTTGCAGGCTGTGGAAAGGGCATGGTTATTAATATGGAAAATGCACAATAATTTGGCGAAAATGCGAAGCCGTGCAAGCATACAATACACAAAAACCTATAATTTTAAATGGATAAATTCGTTAAAAATGTAGTAAATATCAAGAAATAAATAGATTGCTTTTTTTTTAACAATGTGATAAAATAATCACAATGATTGTGACAAAAATAACAAGCACAATCACACGGAAACGGATGGGTGCCAAGGGCATTACAGCATGATGCCGGGAACCCGTCACAAGAGTATAAAAGATGGAGGAAAAGAGAATGGCAAAAAAAATCGTATTAGCAGGTGCATGTCGTACGGCAATCGGTACTATGGGTGGCTCGCTCAGCACAACACCGGTAGCGGAGCTTGGTTCTATTGTAATTAAGGAGGCCTTAAACAGGGCAGGCGTGGCTCCTGACAAGGTTGACCATGTATACATGGGATGTGTTATCCAGGCAGGACAGGGACAGAATGTTGCCCGCCAGTCGGCTGTCAAGGCAGGGCTTCCAATTGAGACACCTGCTGTTACGGTGAATGTTGTCTGTGGTTCCGGTCTGAACTGTGTCAATATGGCGGCGCAGATGATTCTGGCCGGCGATGCGGATGTTGTTGTGGCAGGCGGTATGGAGAACATGTCGATGGCTCCGTTTGCGCTTCCCAACGCACGTTTCGGATATAGAATGAACAACGGCACACTGGTGGACACAATGGTCAATGACGCACTGTGGGATGCATTCAACAACTACCATATGATTCAGACGGCAGACAATATCTGCGACGAGTGGAAGATTACACGCGAAGAACTGGATGCGTTCGCACTCAAGAGCCAGCAGAAGGCAGAAGCAGCCCAGAAGTCAGGCGCTTTTGACAAGGAAATTGTACCTGTAATGGTTAAGAAGAAAAAGGAAACGGTGGAGTTCAAGGTTGACGAAGGACCAAGGGCAGGTTCCACAATCGAAGCCCTGGCAAAACTCCGTCCGATTAACAAGGACAAATATGTTACGGCAGGAAATGCATCCGGAATCAATGACGGTGCGGCGGCGATTGTTGTCATGAGTGAGGAGAAGGCAAAGGAACTCGGTGTAACACCGATGGCTGAGTGGGTTGCAGGCGCACTTGCGGGTGTCAGACCGGAGGTAATGGGTATTGGACCTGTGGCTGCTACGAAAAAAGTAATGGCGAAGACAGGTATGAAGATTGAGGACTTTGACATTATCGAGGCAAACGAGGCATTTGCTGCACAGTCCATCGCAGTAGGCAGAGATTTGGGAATTGATGTAGAGAAGCAGCTGAATCCGAACGGAGGCGCAATTGCACTGGGACATCCTGTAGGTGCATCCGGCTGCCGCATCCTGGTTACGCTGCTCCATGAGATGGAAGCAAAGGGTGCAAAGACAGGACTTGCTACATTGTGTATCGGTGGCGGCATGGGCTGCTCAACCATTGTAAAGAAATACGAATAAAACCGGAACAGCATAAAATGACACATCTAAGGACATACGTATTTATGTCCTTAGATGTGTGAGGTTTTGGAGAGGCATTTTGACATGGGACGGTCTTGATAGTAAAAATGGAGGTAAGCATGGAATATATACTTTATGAAGCAAACGGCGCAGTCGGCAAGATTACAATTAACCGTGAAAAGGCATTGAACGCATTGAATTCACAGGTGCTGGACGAACTTAACGAGACACTTGACAGTGTAAACCTCGATGAAATCCGCTGCCTGATTCTGACCGGGGCTGGTGCAAAATCATTTGTTGCAGGGGCAGATATCGCGGAGATGAGTACACTTACAAAAGCGGAAGGGGAAGCATTTGGCAAGAAGGGAAATGATGTTTTCAGAAAGCTTGAGACATTCCCGATTCCGGTTATCGCGGCGGTAAACGGTTTTGCGCTTGGCGGCGGATGTGAGATTGCAATGAGCTGTGATATCAGGATCTGCTCGGACAATGCCGTATTTGGACAGCCTGAGGTTGGTCTGGGCATTACACCTGGATTCGGCGGCACACAGAGACTTGCGCGTCTTGTAGGTGCAGGCATGGCAAAGCAGATGATTTATACCGCAAGAAATATCAAGGCTGACGAGGCATTGCGGATTGGTCTTGTAAATGCCGTTTATTCCGCAGAGGAGCTTATGGCGCAGGCAGAGAAGATGGCAGCGGGCATAGCCAAGAATGCACCGATTGCAGTACGCAACTGCAAGAAAGCAATAAACGAAGGTCTTGACGTGGACATGGACAAGGCGATTGTGATAGAGGAAAAACTTTTTGGTGACTGTTTCGAGACGGAGGACCAGAAGTATGGTATGGCATTTTTCCTTGATAAAAACAAGGAAAAAGTAAAGGAACCGTTTAAAAATTGTTAATTAAAAATATTCTTAAGGAGGACTTACAATGAAAGTAGGTATTATCGGCGCCGGAACAATGGGTTCTGGTATTGCACAGGCTTTTGCAATGACAGATGGCTATGAGGTTTGCTTATGTGATATTAAGCAGGAGTTTGCAGACGGCGGAAAGGCTAAGATTTTAAAGAACCTGAACTTCCTCGTAAGCAAGGAGAAGATTACACAGGAGAAGGCAGACGCCATCGCGGCAAAGATTGCGACAGGATTAAAGGATATCTGTACAGACTGTGACCTTGTTATCGAGGTTGCTCCTGAGAAGATGGAAATTAAGAAGACAACCTTTAAGGAGTTACAGGAGATTGTTAAGCCGGAGTGTATTTTTGCAACAAATACATCATCCCTTTCTATCACAGAGATGGGTGCAGGTCTTGACCGCCCGCTTATCGGAATGCATTTCTTCAATCCTGCTGACAGAATGAAGCTGGTGGAGGTAATTGCAGGCGCCAACACACCGGCAGATTTGGTTGAGAAGATTAAGGGCATCGCTTCAGAGATTGGAAAGACTCCTGTTGAGGTGAACGAGGCTGCTGGTTTTGTTGTGAACAGAATTCTGATTCCTATGATTAACGAGGCAATTAATGTATATGCGGCAGGCGTTGCAAGTGTTGCTGATATTGATGTGGCAATGCAGCTCGGCGCAAATCATCCGATGGGACCTCTTGCACTCGGTGATTACATAGGTCTTGATATCGTACTTGCCATCATGGAGGTTATCTATGCAGAGACAGGGGATTCGAAATACGCGCCATCTCCGCTCCTTAGAAAGATGGTACGTGCCGGAAAGCTTGGAAAGAAGACAGGCGTGGGCTTCTACGATTACGCTAAGAAATAAATTGTCAGGTAAGACTACAGCAAGGCGTTGTGCGCATCACACAGCGGCTTGCTGTTCGTAGTTAATAATTTGCAGCTTCGCATGGACATGGAAGCTGTGGTAAAATAGTTAATTTTAAACGGAGGAATAATAACATGGATTTTACATTAAGTAAAGAGCATGAGATGGCGAGAACTCTTTTCAGGGAGTTCGCTGAAAAAGAGGTTAAGCCTCTTGCGGTTGAGGTAGATGAGACAGAAGAATTTCCAAGGGCTACTGTTGAGAAAATGGCAAAGGCTGGTTTTATGGGGATTCCTATTCCGAAGGAATACGGCGGACAGGGCTGTGATGTCCTGACATATGCAATGTGCGTGGAGGAGCTTGCGAAGGTTTGCGGTACGACGGCTGTTATCGTATCTGCGCATACCTCACTTTGCTGTGACCCGATTCTTACATATGGTACAGAAGAGCAGAAACAGAAATATCTGCCAGACCTTGCAAGCGGCAAAAAGATTGGCGCATTTGGTCTTACAGAGCCTGGCGCCGGTACAGATGCCCAGGGGCAGCAGACAAAGGCTGTGTTAGAGGGTGACGAGTGGGTTCTGAACGGTTCAAAGATTTTTATTACAAACGGTAAGGAAGCTGACGTATACGTTATTTTTGCAATTACAGGCGTTGTAGAGAAACGCGGCAGAATGACAAAAGAGATTTCTGCATTTATCGTGGAGAAAGGTACACCAGGATTCACATTTGGTACAAAGGAAAAGAAGATGGGTATCCGTGGTTCATCGACATACGAGCTGATTTTCACGGACTGCCGCATTCCGAAGGAAAATATGTTAGGCCAGCAGGGCAAGGGATTTGGTATCGCAATGCATACACTCGACGGAGGACGTATCGGTATTGCGGCACAGGCGCTTGGTATCGGAGAGGGCGCACTTGAGAGAACGATTGCATATGTACAGGAGAGAAAGCAGTTTGGACGTGCAATCGGTGCATTCCAGAATACACAGTTCCAGCTTGCGGATATGGCAACAAAGGCACAGGCTGCACAGTACATGGTATACAAGGCAGCATGCACAAAGGATCAGTATACAAAGGATCACAAGACATCTTACAATGTAGAGGCAGCCATGGCAAAATTGTACGCGGCAGAGATGGCTATGGAAGTGACGACAAAGGCTGTCCAGCTGCATGGCGGCTATGGCTACACAAGAGAGTACGAAGTAGAGCGTATGATGAGAGATGCAAAGATTACCGAAATCTATGAGGGAACAAGCGAAGTTCAGAGAATGGTTATTTCTGCAAATCTGTTAAAGTAAGGCGAACGAGAAAGCGCAGCTTTCGAGTGCACGGCGTAATAAAAAAATAAAAATATAAGGAGAAAAAACATGAAAGTTGTAGTATGTGTGAAACAGGTACCTGATACAAAAGGTGGCGTTAAGTTCAATCCTGATGGTACACTTGATAGAGCGGCTATGCTGACAATCATGAACCCTGATGACAAGGCAGGTCTTGAGGCAGCATTGAGATTAAAGGATCAGTATGGTGCGGAAGTAACCGTTGTCACAATGGGACTTCCAAAGGCAGAAGAAGTTCTTCGTGAAGCAATGGCTATGGGCGCTGACAAGGGTATCCTTGTGACAGACAGGGTTCTTGGCGGAGCGGATACATGGGCTACTTCACAGACACTTGCAGGCGCACTCAGGAACCTTGACTATGACCTTATTATCACAGGACGTCAGGCGATTGACGGAGATACGGCACAGGTTGGACCACAGATTTCAGAGCATCTTGGAATTCCTGTTATTTCTTATGCACAGAAGATTGAGATTGAGGGAGACAGTGTGGTTGTTGAGCGCCAGTATGATGACAGATATCACGTATTGAAAGCAAAGATGCCTTGCCTGATCACGGCGCTTGCTGAATTAAATGAGCCTCGTTATATGACTCCGGGTGGAATCTTTGATGCATATAAGGCAGAGATTACCACATGGGGCAGGGCTGACCTGAAGGATGTGGAGGATTCCAACCTTGGACTGAAAGGTTCACCGACACAGATTGCAAGGGCATCCGACAAGGTCAGAAAAGGAAAGGGTGAGAAGGTTACATTAGATCCTTCTGAATCTGTAGAATACATTATGAACAAGTTAAAAGAGAAACATGTTATCTAAGGAACTGTCAATAAATAATTCATCAATTTGGCTTGTCTAAATGTCCATCTGCGGCATCAGATAATCTTGACGCAGCCCGCTACGTCTGCGATTATCTTCTTTGCAACTGAACATTTATACGGTGCCAAATTAACAAGTTATTTATTGACAAGTCCTAATGAAATGGGATAAGAAGTATATTGCTCTTAGAATAATGGAGGTTTATCATGAGTTTAGAAGAATATAAAGGCGTGTTTGTCTTCGCACAGCAGGTAGATAACAAGGTAAGCGGCATCGCCCTTGAACTGATTGGCGAAGGAAAGAGACTTGCAGAAAAATTGGAAACAGAAGTAACGGCAGTACTGGTCGGAAGCGATGTAAAGGGACTGGCAGACGAGCTTGCAGCTTACGGTGCAGACAAGGTTATCGTAGTGGACGATCCGGAGCTGAAGGAATACAGGACGGAGCCATATGCGCATGCCCTGGCATCTGTCATTAATCAGTACAAGCCTGAAATTTTGCTGGTAGGTGCGACAGCAATCGGCCGTGACCTGGGACCAAGGGTTTCGGCAAGAGTACATACAGGGCTCACAGCAGACTGTACTTCACTTGAGATTGGGGATTTCCCGATTAATCCGATACCTGGCAAGGAGCAGAAGCACAACCAGCTGCTTATGACACGTCCTGCATTTGGTGGAAACACAATCGCGACAATCGCATGCCCGGATTTCCGTCCGCAGATGGCCACAGTACGTCCCGGCGTTATGCAGAAGCTTGAGAAGAAAGAAGGCGCTAAGGCTTTTGTTGAGGAGTTCAACCCTGGATTTACACCGGACAACAAGTATGTGGAAATCGTTCAGGTTGTAAAGAACCTGACGGATACGGTTGACATTATGGATGCCAAGATTCTTGTATCTGGCGGACGTGGTGTGGGAAGCCCGGAGAACTTTAAGCTTCTTGATGACCTTGCTGAGGCAATTGGCGGTACGGTAAGCTGCTCACGTGCGGTAGTGGATGCAGGCTGGAAGAGCAAGGATTTACAGGTTGGACAGACAGGTAAGACGGTACGCCCGAATGTATATTTTGCCATCGGTATCTCTGGTGCGATTCAGCATCTGGCAGGCATGGAGGAATCCGATATCATCATTGCAATCAACAAGGATGAGACAGCCCCGATTTTTGATGTGGCGGATTATGGAATTGTTGGTGATCTGAATAAGATTGTACCTGCGCTGACAGAGCAGATTAAGGCAGCGGTTGTAAATAAATAAAACCAATTGTAAAAACCTCAAAGGATTTGTTCTTTTGGGGTTTTTTTTTGCCGAAAGATAGGGTATAATCAAGATATGTCGATAAAATATATAATACACATGAGAGATAAGGAGAAAAGGAATGGCATTGACGGAATTAAATACATACACGATAAACGATATTTATAACCTCCCGGATGGACAGCGAGCGGAGCTGATTAATGGGAAGGTATATTATATGGCACCTGCGACGAGAAACCATCAGAGAATTGTTGGAGAGCTTTTTGCGACAATCCGTGAGCATATCAGGAGAAACAGTTTTAAGGGGGAAGTGGATATCACTCCGTTTGGCGTATTTATCGATGCGGATGACAAGAGCTATGTGGAGCCGGATATCTGCATTATCTGTGATGAAAATAAGCTTGATGACAGGGGATGCAATGGTGCGCCTGACTGGATTATAGAGGTCGTTTCGCCTGCGAGCAGGAGAATTGACTATACGACGAAGCTCTTTAAGTACCGTTCTGCAGGAGTACGTGAATACTGGATTGTCGATGCGGATAAGACAAGGGTGATGGTCTATAACTTTTATCAGGATGACATGAATGAGTACAGTTTTACGGAGGATATCCCGGCAGGAATATATACCGACCTTACAATACGGATGTCCAATCTGGAATTGTAAAAATATTCACTTTTTGGCTGCCGGTATAAAAGTACTTGCAAATACGGCGTCCTTCAAGTATAATAATCCTTGTCGGAAGCCTTTTATGGTTTTTCCGTATTATTAATAACAGGCTTAACATATTAAGGCGATTGGAGCCTTATTGATTGGATTTCATATCCGTAACAACCCACTTGTGAAAATCAATAAGAGTAGTAAAAGTAAACTTTTTTGCTATATAGACTCTGGTCACCTTACTATATACGATACACAGTAGAGATGTGTAACAGACTGCGTGAGATTCATTGTGAGTGGAAATCGGAATGGTTTCCACTTATTTTATGCACACGGACGCGGAAAGGAAATGTGCAGCTAAAGCTGCCTGCGTCCGGCACGTGAGTAGGAGAGAAGGTCATTCCCCTACTCGATTGCACATGGGTGTCCAAACGAATATGTCAGCAAGCTGACGGACGCCCGGCGCGCGAATAGGGAAGATAAACCTTCGCTACTTGATTTTGATTGAGGGGTGCAGTGGGCAATGGAAACGAAATTAAAATTATATGGATTTAACAACCTGACAAAATCTCTGAGTTTTAACATCTATGATGTCTGTTATGCCAAAAGTGCGCGCGAGCAGAAGGATTATATTGCCTATATTGACGAGCAGTATAATTCTGAACGGCTTACCAAGATTTTATTTCATGTTACAGAGATGATAGGCGCCCATGTGCTGAATGTATCCAGGCAGGATTATGAGCCACAGGGAGCAAGCGTCACATTTCTCATAGCTGAGTCAAACATGATACCGGCAGGACAGGCAAGTGCGGCGAGTGCGGCGCTTGTCTATGAGGACACACTTGCGCTGAACAACCATAACGATGAGATTGTGGGGCATCTTGACAAGAGCCACATCACGGTGCATACATATCCGGAATATCATCCGGAGACAAATATTGCCACATTCCGGGCAGATATTGATGTGGCGACATGCGGAGAGATTACGCCGCTGAGTACGCTGGATTATCTCATAGGCAGTTTTGATTCCGATATCATCACAATGGATTACAGGGTGCGTGGATTTACGAGGAACGTAGAGGGAAAAAAGCTTTTCATGGATCACAGGATTACTTCGATACAGGATTATATCGACCAGTCCATTCTGGATAAGTATGATGCCATTGACATTAATATGTATCAGGCAAACATCTTCCATACCAAAATGCTGATAAAGGAGATGGATTTGCAAAATTACCTGTTTAATTCAGATATCTATGAGATAACACCAAAAACGCGACTGCAAATCAGCAATAGTCTGCGTCAGGAAATGATAGAAATTTTCAGCGGAACCAATATTTATTAAGCTGCAAAAGGGGGGAACGCGATGCTGGACCAGTCCAGGGCTCCTGTATTGGAGGCATTAGAGGAAATGAAACAAAACAGGCTTGTGCCCTTTGACGTGCCTGGGCATAAGCATGGGAAGGGGAATCCTGACCTGACGCGCTTTCTGGGAGAACAGTGTCTTGCGGTGGATGTCAACTCCATGAAAATGCTGGATAACCTGTGCCATCCGGTGTCCGTAATCAGGGAGGCGGAGGAGCTTGCTGCGGAAGCATTCGGGGCGGCACATGCATATTTTATGGTGGGCGGCACAACGTCCGCCGTGCAGAGCATGGTGCTGTCCGTGTGCAAGCGGGGGGATAAGATTATCCTTCCGCGGAATGTGCACAGGAGTGTCATCAATATCATGATACTCTGCGGGGCAGTTCCTGTGTATGTCAATCCGGATATGAACCATCAGCTGGGAATTGCGCTGGGCATGAAGCTGAGTGAAGTGGAAAAGGCTGTCGCTGAAAATCCGGACGCAAAAGCAATTTTAGTCAATAATCCCACATACTATGGCATTTGTTCCAACTTAAAAGGAATTACAGACCTGGCACACGCACATGGGATGAAAATGCTTGTGGATGAGGCACATGGGACACACTTTTATTTTGATAAGGAGCTTCCGGTGTCAGCCATGCAGGCAGGGGCGGATATGGCTGCGGTCAGCATGCACAAGTCGGGTGGTTCCCTGACGCAGTCCTCGTTTTTGCTGATTGGACCCGACATGAGCGAGGGATATGTCAGACAGATTATCAATATATCACAGACGACAAGTGGTTCCTATCTGCTGATGTCAAGCCTTGACATATCAAGAAGAAACCTGGCGCTGCACGGTCAGGAGATTTTTGACAAGGTGCGGGAGATGGTAGAGTATGCGCGCAGGGAAATCAACCAGATTGGGGACTACTATGCGTATGCAAAGGAGATTGTAAATGGGGACTCTGTCTATGACTTTGACATCACGAAGCTTTCTGTCAACACGCTTCCGGTGGGGCTTGCCGGAATAGAGGTCTATGACCTGCTCCGCGATGAGTACGATATACAGACAGAATTTGGAGATTTAGGAAATATACTTGCCTATGTGTCCGTCGGGGACAGACCGCGTGATATCGAGCGTCTCGTGAGTGCGCTCGCGGAAATCCGGCGTTTGTACAAGAGGGACAGAAACAATCTGATGACTGTGGAATACATGAATCCGAACGTGGTTTTTTCGCCGCAGGATGCTTTTTACAGTGACAAGCGGTCACTGCCGCTCAAGGATTGCGAAAATAGGGTGTGCGCGGAATTTGTCATGTGCTACCCGCCTGGAATTCCGATTCTGGCACCAGGAGAGCTCATTACAAAAGATATTCTTGACTATATCATGTACGCGAAAGAAAAAGGCTGCTCCATGACAGGATCTGAGGACATGGAAGTCTCAAGACTGAATGTCATGGAAACATAGCATGAAAAAACATTAAGAAACACGAATGCTGCATAAAACGCCGCCTCAGAGTTGTGTCTGCTGAGGCGTGCGCAAGAAAGCTCGCGTCCGCCAGGGGCTGAATGGAGGATTTATATGGAATTATGGTTCACTGAGAAACACACGGAAAACGTGAAATTTTCCATACAGGTAGACAGGCAGCTTTATTCGTCACAGTCTGCGTTTCAGAGAATTGATATCTTTGCGTCAAAGGAATTTGGCAGATTCCTGACGCTGGACGGGTATATGATGCTGACGGAAAAGGATGAATTTATTTATCATGAGATGATCGTCCATGTACCGATGTCGGTACATCCTTGTGTGAGGAACGTACTTGTAATTGGCGGTGGTGATGGCGGTACGGTGCGTGAGCTGGCAAGGTATGGCGGCATCGAGCGCATTGACCTGGTGGAGATTGACGAGGAGGTTGTGGCAGCCTGCCAGAAATTTTTAAGGCAGACCGCCTGTGGATTTGATGATGGCAGGGTTCATATTTATTATGATGATGGCTTAAAGTTTGTGCGGAAATTTGAGAATGAATATGACCTGGTTCTCGTGGATTCCACAGACCCGTTTGGACCGGGGGAGGGATTGTTCACAAAGGAGTTTTATGGGAACTGTTATAAGGCGTTAAAGGAGGACGGCATCATGGTCAATCAGCATGAAAGTCCCTTTTATCCGAATGATGCGACAGCGATGCAGAGGGCGCACAAACGAATTGTGGAATCCTTTCCTATTAGCAAGGTTTATCAGGCGCATATTCCGACATATCCGTCAGGGCACTGGCTCTTTGGATTTGCGTCGAAAAAGTATCATCCGCTTGACGACCAGAAGACCGAATGGTGGAAGGCACAGGGAATTCAGACGAAATATTATAATGAACAACTGCACAAGGGGGCGTTTGCACTGCCGAATTATGTGGAGGAGATGCTTGAAAAGTATGAGAAGGATTGATTTGCGGGAGTGGTGGATACTGTGAAAAATAAATTTTTCACAGGGCGAATTTGTGCTTACACCCAAATTCGCAGGCTTTGGCAAGAATGGAGATTTATATGGAAAGAAATGTAGAAACGTTTCTCGGATGTGACAAGGCATTCGAGGAGGCGAGGATTGTAATTTTTGGGGCACCGTTTGACTCGACGACATCCTATCGGCCGGGCACGCGCTTTGCAAGCAGAACCATGCGTGCAGAATCATATGGGCTGGAAACATACAGCCCATATCAGGATTTGGATTTGGAAGATGCCGCGGTATTTGACGGGGGCGACCTGGAACTGTGTTTTGGCGATGTGGACAGGGCGTTGGGAGATATTACAGGTTTCACGGCAAAGATACTCGATAAAGGGAAGCTTCCGCTAATGATAGGAGGAGAACATCTTGTTACACTGGGCGCTGTGCGTGCGGTGGCGGCAAAATATCCGGATTTGCATCTGATACATTTTGATGCACATGCGGATTTGCGGGACGATTATCTCGGGGCAAAATTGTCACATGCAACGGTCTTGCATAGGGTGTGGGACATTGTAGGTGATGGGAGGATTTATCAGTTCGGCATCCGCAGTGGTGAACGTGCAGAGTTGGCGTGGGGAAAACAGCATGTGGTGACACACATGTTTGACTTTGAAGGACTGGAACAGGTAATCAGCCTTCTGAAGGGAAAGCCTGTTTATTTTACACTGGATCTGGATGTGCTGGATCCCTCCTGCTTTTCGGGAACGGGAACGCCGGAGGCAGGCGGCGTGACTTTTTTGCAGCTGCTTGATGCAGTGCTGAAAGTCGGCGGGCTTGACATCGTGGGATGTGATATCAATGAGCTTTCACCACTGCTGGATGCAAGCGGCGCATCTACGGCAGTCGCATTGAAGGTGCTTCGTGAACTGCTTTTGAAACTTGAGGAGCGCTACATCTGTTAAGGAAAGATGGAAAATGATAAGGAGGGATAAGATGGGAAGAGCATTAATTATCGGCTGCGGCGGCGTGGCAGGTGTTACAATTCACAAGTGCTGCCAGAACAGCGGGGTATTTGGGGAAATTATGATAGCGAGCCGCACGAAATCAAAGTGTGATGCGTTAAAACAGAAGCTGGAGGGGAAGACGGATACAAAGATTACAACGGCACAGGTAAATGCAGACAACATAGAGGAAGTGGTGGCTCTGATAAAAAGCTATCAGCCAGATCTTGTCATGAATATTGCACTTCCGTATCAGGACTTGACAATTATGGATGCATGCCTTGCATGTAAGGTAAACTATATGGACACTGCGAACTATGAGCCAGAAAATATTGACGATCCTGCATGGCGTGCGGTTTATGACAAGAGATGCCGGGAGGAAGGCTTCTCTGCATATTTTGACTATTCGTGGCAGTGGGCATACCGGAAAAAATTTGAGGAAGCCGGCATCACGGCACTGCTCGGTTCGGGTTTTGATCCGGGTGTGACGCAGGCATACTGCGCCTATGCGCTCAAGCATGAATTTGACGAGATACAGACCATTGACATTCTCGACTGCAACGGCGGCGACCATGGATATGCATTTGCGACCAATTTTAATCCCGAGATTAACCTGCGGGAAGTGTCTGCGCCTGGCAGCTATTGGGAAAACGGGCACTGGGTTGAGGTTCCGGCAATGAGTATCAAGAGAACATATCATTTTGACCAGGTGGGTGAAAAGGACATGTATCTGCTGCACCATGAGGAAATTGAGTCACTTGCAAAGAATATACCCGGCGTGAACCGCATTCGGTTTTTTATGACATTTGGACAAAGTTATCTGGATCATATGCGCTGTCTTGAGGATGTGGGCATGCTGTCCACGACACCAGTCAGCTACGAGGGCAGGGAAATTGTGCCAATCCAGTTTTTAAAGGCACTCTTGCCTGACCCGGCAAGTCTGGGACCACGCACGACAGGCAAGACGAATATTGGATGTATTTTCACCGGAAAAAAGGACGGAAAGGATAAGACGTATTATCTATATAATGTCTGCGACCACCAGGAGTGTTACAGGGAAGTCGGGTCACAGGCGATTTCCTATACAACAGGCGTTCCGGCGATGGTTGGCGCAATGATGCTTCTGACTGGAAAATGGAACAAGCCAGGTGTCTTTACGGTGGAGGAGTTTGATCCGGATCCCTATATGGAAGCCCTGAATAAATGGGGACTTCCGTGGCAGGAAAGTCATCATCCGGTTCTTGTGGATTAGTGTAGTTGTACACTGTTCAAACAGGCTCAGGGGAGGTTGAAAGATTGGGCATTGATTATCAGGCGGCTGAAACTGTAAAGCATGAGGTTGCAACCCCGTGTTACATTGTAAGCGAGCAGCTTTTAAGGAGGAACCTTGAGGTGCTCCGCCATGTCTGTGATGAGGCGGGATGCAGGATACTGCTGGCGCAGAAGGCATTTTCCATGTATTATTATTATCCGCTGATAGGGAAATATCTGGACGGAGTGACGGCAAGCGGCCTGTATGAGGCAAGGCTTGGATATGAGGAGCTTTGCAAAAGGGAGATAACCGACATTAGCGGAAAAACAAAGCGGTGTGAGAACCATGTGTTTTCCCCGGCATACACAGAAGCCCATATGGATGAACTGCTGGATATCTGTGACCATATTGTATTTAACTCCTTTGGGCAGTGGGAAAAGTATAAGGAGAAGGCGCTGGCTGCGAAGAAGGCATGCGGTATCCGGATAAATCCGGCGTATTCCACACAGGAACATGCAATTTATGATCCATGTGCCCCGGGCTCCAGGCTTGGTGTCACACTGGATAATTTCAGGGAGGAACAGCTGGAAGGACTGTCGGGACTTCACTTCCACTGTCTGTGCGAACAGAATGCAGACGCACTCGCCGCAACCATGAAAGCGGTGGAAGAAAGGTTTGGAAAACACCTGTATCAGATGGAATGGCTCAATATAGGCGGGGGGCATCATATCACAAGGGAGGATTATGATGTGGACAGGCTGATTGCGCTTATCAGGTATGTTCAGAACCAGTACGGAATTCAGGTTTATCTCGAACCTGGCGAGGCAGTCGCGCTCAACGCGGGATTTCTGGTGGCAGAAGTACTGGAAATGGTTCATAATGGCAGTGTGGTAAATGCGATTCTCGACACTTCTGCGGCGTGCCATATGCCCGACGTCCTCGAAATGCCCTACAGACCGCCGCTCTGTGGCAGCGGGGAAGCAGGGGAGAAAGCACATACCTACAGGCTGGGCGGACCGACCTGCCTTGCGGGAGACGTGATTGGCGACTATTCTTTTGACCGGCCGCTGTGTGTCGGAGACCGGCTTATTTTCGGGGACATGGCGATTTATTCCATGGTGAAAAACAATACCTTTAACGGTATGCCGCTTCCCGATATCGTGGCACTGAAAGAAGACGGCACATGGGAAATCGTGAAACACTTTGGCTATGACGATTTTAAAACGAGGTTATAAATGAATTACGCATAATAAAAAGCAGGCATTTCCGCCTGCTTTTTATTAATATTCCATAGGTTTTTCTTCGCCGTTCAGCACGCGGAGAGCGCCCTGTGCAAGGGCAAGAAGTTCATCCTCGCCGGGGTATACCGTGAAAGGTGCAATCCACTCTGCATAGTCCTTGAGTGCTGCGACTACATCCGCACCGTAAGCGATTCCGCCGGTAACGATAATCTGGTCAACTTTTCCGCCAAGTACGCATGCCATGGAACCGATATCCTTTGCCACCTGCAGCAGGAATGCCTTTTTGGACTCCGCGGCTTTTTCATCACCCTCATTGGCGCGCTTCGTCACCTCGCGCATATCGTTTGTTCCAAGGTAGGCATTAAAGCCGCCTTTGCCCACAATCTTGCTGTATATTTCTTTTTCCGTGTATGCTCCGGAGAAGCACATCTTGATAAGGGCACCGCTGGGAACAGCCCCGGCACGCTCGGGAGAAAATGCCCCATCTCCGTCAAGTGCGTTAAACACGTCGATAACCTTGCCGTTTTCGTGGGCGCCTACTGATACGCCGCCGCCCATGTGGACAACGATTAAGCGCAGTGAATCGTAGGGCCTGCCGATTTCCTTGGCATATCTCTTTGCCACGGCCTTCTGGTTCAATGCATGGAATACGCTGGTGCGTGGGAGCTCAGGGACACCGGAGTATCTTGCAATCGGCATCAGCTCATCCACAACAACAGGGTCGACAATGTATGAGGGAACACCGATGGAATCAGCAATTTCCCGTGCAAGGATGCCGCCGAGATTGGAGGCGTGCTGTCCCTGGACACCGACCTTTAAGTCGGCAAGCAGGGCGTCAGTCACTGCATATGTACCACCTGGAATTGGTTTTAACATGCCGCCGCGTCCAACGACAACATTTAGTGACTGGATGTCGAAGTTTTTCTGCTCCAGTAAGTCCGTGATGATTTTCTTGCGAAAATCCTTCTGGTCCACGATTGTGGCATATTGGGATATCTCCTCTGTAGAGTGTCTGAGCGTCTCCTCAAACAATAATGTTTCATCCTCAAAGACACCGATTTTGGTAGAAGTAGAACCCGGATTGATAATCAGACTTTTGATTGACATAGTTGTTTTCCTCCTAAGACAGTATTCATTTATTTTAACATACTATTTCGCATTTTTCATGGATTCTGCGACAACTGCGGCAAGCGCGATGGAGTTGAGCTTCGCCTCAAATGAATCGGAGCGTGATGTCAGGATGACAGGTGCAGCCGTACCAGTCAGGATGTTGCCATTTTTTACGTCACAGAGATGCGTCAGCACCTTGTACACAAGATTTCCGGAATGGATATCCGGGAAAAGGATGACATCGGCATCCCCGGCAATCTTCCTGCCCGTGCCGCCCTTGTGTGCGGCAGCAGCGCTGTCAATTGCCATGTCCATGGAGAGCGGACCATCAATTACACAGCCAGTAATCTTGCCCTCGGCATTCATTTTCGTAAGTTCGTCGGCATCAACCGTGCAGGGCATTTTCGGGTTGACAACTTCAACAGCGGCAACCGGCGCTACCTTTGGCTCTGCAATGCCGCATGCATGGCAGACCTCGACCGTGTTGTTGATGATGGAAACCTTGTCTTCCAGCGTGGGATAGGTCATAAACGCAACGTCCGAGAGGAACAGAAGCCGGTCAATGCCCTTGATTTCAAATACGCACACATGGGAGAGCGCCTTGCCCGTGCGAAGACCGACTTCCTTGTCAAGAACACTCTTGAGGAAATTCTTGGTGTCGATAAGACCTTTCATGTACATATCAGCCTTGCCGTCGTGCACAAGCTTTACCGCTGTGTGTGCCGCCTGTACATGGTCAGGTTCATTGATAATCTCAAAGCCTGTCAGATCCATGTTCATTCCGGCAGCAATTTCCCTGATCTTGCTCTCATCGCCAACTAAGATTGCGTCAGCAATGCCTTTTTCCCTGGCAGCCTGTACGGCTTCCAGTACCGGCTCATCCTCGGCAACGGCAACGGCAACGGTCTTGCGGTCGCACTCATAAACCTTTTTCAGTAAATCTTTAAAACCTTTACTCATTTGAAACACCTCGTTATTCACTTAATTTTAGGGAAAAGCCCCATTTGTTAAAATGATAACACTTTCAAAAACAACGGTCAAGGCAATCGCGCCGTATAATGGCAAAAATGATAAAAAAATTGAGAATATGGAAATAGTATGGACGAACTGCACAAAATGCAATATGATAGTAAAAGAATATGAATCGGGAGGAAAACATGGCAATGGACAAGGAACAATGTTGTGAAAACCCGGCGCTTGTCATGGAGTGCGCGCTCGACATGGGGGAGACGATGCTGCGCTGCGGCGCGGAGATTCTGCGGGTGGAAGATACCGTCACGCGAATCTGTACGGCATACGGCGGTGGAATCGTGGATGTATTTACGATTCTGTCCCTGATTATTTTAAGCTGGAAAACGGATGACGGGCGTAATTATACCCTTACAAGGCGCATCAACCCATACCCTACAGACTTGAAAAAACTTGAGGAACTAAACGCCCTGTCGCGCTATATCTGCGAAAAAAAACCTTCCTGCGCGGAGATTGAGCGGCATATCAGGACGATAATGGCTCCGGAGAAAAGACGGATTTACAAGTCAAAATTGTCAGGTTATGTGCTGCTTGCATCGGCATTTGCCATTTTTTTCGGAGGCAATTTGCGGGATGGTCTTGCCGCAGGAATCGTGTCGGTGCTGATGTACCTGTGGAATTACTGTTTCTCATCCCATGGCAGAAACAGGGTTGTATACAGCCTGGCGCTGTCTGTTGTGTCTGGGGTACTCTGCATTTTGGCAGTATATGCCGGAATCGGGCAGAACGCCGACAAGGTGATGATTGGGAGCATCATGCTGCTCGTTCCGGGGATTAACCTGATGAATTCCCTCAGGGATATGATGTGTGGCGATATTATTACTGGTATCCTGCGGCTTGCCGAGGCACTGATGGTTGCAGTTGCCATCGCTGCCGGATTTGGTATTGCAATTATGATGCTCGGGGGATTGTTGAGATGATGCAGTTTTTGGAAAAATATTTTGTCATGATATTGACAGCGACAGCAGGAACACTTGGGTACTGTCTGATTATCAATATCAAAAGGAATAAAATCATATACGGCTGTCTGGGTGGAATGTTCGCTACCTTTCTCTACTGTATCTGTGTGGAGAGTGGGTTGTCGCTGCTATTGCAGAACCTGATACCTGCGGCGGTGGCAACGCTGTACGCGGAAGTGCTGGCAAGGGTTGTAAAAGCGCCTGCAACGGTATTTCTTATTCCTGCCATTATTCCGCTTGTGCCGGGGGGCAGATTGTATTACACCATGAGCGCAATTGTGGATGCGAACGTAGATGAGGCGAAGCTGTATGCGCATGAAACAATTATCATAGCACTCGGGATTGCAGTCGGTATTGTGATTGTGTCACTGGCGTTTTACCATGTCAGTCACAAAAACATCCAGTTTAAAGTGCGGTTTGACAGAAGCATGTGTCAGCTGGACAGTGTGCCGCGGGAGGGACACGAAGAGGAATGAAATGTTCGAGCGTGTTTAAAAAATGTGATATTGTATGTTGGGCGGCATAGATTATAGTAATAACTTTTTTGCGGGGAAAACAAGTGACCTGTAAGGAACGAATATTGTCAAATGACTATGCGGATATATTGGGAGATGTCATTTTACCGGAGGAATATCAGTATGAATTACCGTTTGATTACTGCTTTCATCGGTTAACTGGCGAATGGGGAATATTATACATAGACCGGAACAGTACAGAGGACTACAGATTTGGACAGCGGGCATACGCCCTCACACCAAAATGCTATGGGCTGATGGAAGGCATCCCGGCACAAAATCTGAAGGCTTCGCAGAACACGGCGCTCAATACGTTGAGTCTGGCGGAGTCGGGAATCCTGGCAGCACAGAGGGAGCCGCTTGGCCTTACCGGAAAAAATGTCACGATAGGTTTTATTGATACGGGAATTCGTTATCAGGAGCCTGTTTTTCGTGATTTTGCAGGAAGAAGCCGCATTGTAAGTATTTGGGATCAGACAATTCAGACTGGTATTCCTCCGGAGGGGTTCCAGTATGGAACGGAATACACCAATGAGATGATTAATGAGGCGCTTGCGAGCGATAACCCATTCTCTATTGTGCCAAGTACAGATGCAAACGGCCATGGGAGCGTAATGGCGAGCCTGGCAGCCGGGAGCTCGATTGAGAATGGCAGTTTCATAGGTGCAGCGCCTGACTGCCAGATTGCGGTTGTAAAGCTGAAAGAGGCGAAACCCTACCTGAGGGACTATTACAAGATACCACCCGGAGTGCCATGCTACAGTGAGGCTGATATCCTGCAGGCGATTCAGTATTTGCAGAAATATGTGCTGATTCTGACGCGGCCTCTTGTAATCTGCCTTGGGATTGGAACGAGTTATGGTGACCATACGGGTGCGGGACTGCTCGGAAGGTATCTTGACTATGTCAGCACACAGAAAAGCAGGGTGACCGTCATCGCGGGCGGCAATGAGGGAAACGCGGCACATCATTATTTTGGTGAAATAAGTGACAGCCAGACGTACCATGACGTTGAGCTTCGCGTGGGGGAGGACAATAAGGGATTCATCATGGATTTGTGGGGCGATGCCCCGTATTTTTACAACGCAGCTATCGTGACGCCGGGCGGTGAGCGGGCGCGGTGGAACAATCCGAGGAATTACATTCCGCAGGAGTTCACGTTTGTCTATGAAAAGACAAGGATTGTGGTGGAATATCAGCTCGTGGAAACGCTTTCCGGTGCAGAGATTATCCGATTCCGTTTTTCGGATCCGACACAGGGGGTCTGGAGCATCCGGATTAATTCGGAGGGGAATACGGTAGGCGGGCAGTTTCACATATGGCTGCCCATCACAGACTTTTTGTGGTCTGAAACGTATTTTCTGGAGCCGAATCCGTATACGACAATCACGGAGCCCGCATATGTCCACAGCGTTGTGACTGCAGCCGCCTACCAGATTACCAATGACAGTATCGCGGCAAGCTCCGGGCGCGGTTACGCGCGGGATAATTATATTGTACCGGATATCGCGGCGCCTGGCGTCAACGTATCGACTCCGTTCGGGGACAGGAGCGGAGCGAGTGTGGCGGCAGCCATCACGGCAGGCGGCTGTGCACAGCTCATGGAATGGGCGGTCGTGGACAGCAATGACATTCTGGTCAATTCCGTCAACATCAAAAACTACCTTATCCGGGGCGCGGAGCGCGACAGCTTTATGGAGTTCCCGGATAGGGAATGGGGGTATGGACGGCTCGACGTGGCGGGGGTGTTTGAGTTTCTTGCCGGGATTGGGAGAGGGGTGTAGGGAGTTCAG
>ERZ778504.602-NODE-602-length-35858-cov-5.449292_pt1 | contig 35858 bp, 30 predicted proteins | sample MGYA00510046_ERZ778504 | MGnify/ENA primary metagenome ERZ778504 (study PRJEB29527, sample SAMN07138964) | mouse gut metagenome | material: feces | host: mouse | place: China:Nanjing | collected 2016-01-25 ...
GCCAAAAGCCCGGCGAGCTTTGATATATTGCAGACCCGCAGACTGTTCATCTTCGTTTCTTTCACAATCCGGAACGATAACTCAAGATACTCATACGCATTAAGATAATCCTGCGCCATAATACAATTTATCGCCATATTGTAGAGCGTCTCGCCGACAAAATCAATCTTTTCCATCTGCAAAAAACTAGTGAGTGCCTTATTATAGCAGTGAAGCGCCCTGTCATACTGTTCCATTGCAGACGAAATATAACCGACCCCGTTGTATATCATCGCTTCCTCGTAGGCATTCCTGCCCCGCACAAGCTCATGGCATTTATCATAGTAATAATTTGCCGTCTTAAAAAATCCGTTTGTGGATGCTATCATTATATTATTTCTGTATGCTTCCATCATGAAGTACTCATTTCCGAGTCTCTTCATAATGGAAATGCCTTTGTTAAAGTATACCAGTCTTTCCTCCACCTTATCCGCATCCGAAAAAAGTGCAGGTGCATTATCATAAGCATAGGCATATATATGCGCCAGATGATTCCAAAAATGATAGTTCTCCGCCATACGGATAACATCCTCATCCACAGCAATATCACTCGCGCAGAAAAAAATGTTGTGCCATCCCGACATCTTTACCATAACACCCAGAAGCTTTGCAATAAAAATACCATAATCGGAGCTGCGTGCTTCTGCAATCTCAAGAAACTTTCCTGCGTATCTGTCCGCCTCGTCCAGCTTCCCATTATACATATGGGCCATACCCATAAAATAGTAATACGCGCAGTCCAACTTTTGGTCACATGTCTGGTTTCTAAGCTCCTTCAGCTTCTCGCACAATAACAGCGCCTGCGAAAAATCCTGCGTGTAGATGGATACAAGCGTGTAAAGCATCACAATCTCACACTTATGGTTCCAGTCTATCTCAATCTCCTCGACAGTTATCATCTTATATATGATTTCCAGATAATATTTTGCCTGTGAAAAGTCAAGGCAAAATAAGAGATTGTTTATTTTTGCAATATACACGCCAATCCGGTCTGTGATAAAGACAAAATCATTCAAAGTACTTCTTTGATTTTCCAATGTCCCGCAATTTATTTCCGTCACCAGATGCTTTTCAAAAATATAGCCATAAAACTTCGTCCAGAGTGGCTGAATGTGCGGAAGCGGTACTTTTGCCTCATTGTAAGCCGCAACAACGGAAATATTGTTACAATTTTCATCCTCGAGCAGGTTGTGTATGAAGTGGAACGATGAACCGCCGGCATACTGTATATCATTCAGTAAAAATACCACATGCCCATCCTTTACAATATGGGATACAAGGTTTACCACCGCCGATGCAATCTTGTCCTGCTCAAAGGCAACCTCGTCAATCAGGAGCGGCTCGCTGCGCGCACACACGCCAGTCTCAAGAAAGCTCCTGAACACGGATTTATGCAGGCTGTATACACCGCATTCATCCAGCATCCGGTCAAACGCTTCCTCCGAAATCCCATTCAGCCCATTTCTGATATAGTCAAGAAACGGCTCAAACACGCCGACCATATCAGACAGCCGGAAGCCGTGCAGACAGACCTCCGTTTCCGGATTATTCCGCGCAACCTGCTGCTTTTTTTCCTCTGTAAACAAAAGCGTATTATAATGCTTCAAAAGAAGGAATTTTGTTTTTCCATCCTGAACGTTTATCTCCAACTTATCATCCATATCGAATCCCCCGGCTACCAAATAATCTCAGACCAGTCATTGATTCCAATAACGGATTTCGCCCAGTCCAGGTACAGCTTGGAATTTTCGCCATCCATCTCGTCATATACCTTCTGCGCAAAAGAATCCAGTCTCGTATCCATTCCCGGATCACTGTACATCAGAAGGTACATCATCTCATCAATCAGCGGATTGTCCACCACCGCCGCATACGACGCACACATCGCTGCCGCCTGGATTTCGCTTCCCTGCGCATTGGAAAGACCAATCTCGCTGAGAATGATATGCCTTACATTCCCTTCCGTGTCGAGCATTTCCGGCTTCTGCATAAAATCCGTCATCACTGACAGATTCTGAAACGTGACAACCTGCCCTGATGCGACTTCGGCGGCATATGCCTCCCCCTTTTTGTGCCCCGACATATCCCAGAACTTGGCATATCCCATAGGATTCGTGTATGGGTGCTGCGCCAGTCCCCAATTTATATTACCGCTTTGCCTGATAAGTGTGTTGAATTTTTCCAGAAAATCCTTTCCGTCCATATACTGGTAATAGTCTTTGCTGGAAGGCGTCAGGTTTCTGTCCCATATCTGGTCAATACAGACATACACCCTTGCATTTGCATTTGTACTCATAATTGCATTGTACATCACGCGGAACGCCTGCGTATATTCCCTGATGTAGGTATCCCAGTCCGTCCATGCCATATAGTTCCACGTGCGGGTATTCACTTCATTTCCGATAATCCAGTTCTCCCCGCCTTTCGAGTTTGCCACATAATATTCCATGTTGGCGACAAGCGCCCTGACCCCTTCCTCGTCTGAAGCATTAAACATATAGTACATCGGCTTTTTTATCCTGCTGGTGTCTGACTTTCGCGCATCAGCCCTCGACATCGGATGGGTCAGCGCCTCGCAGTCCCCTGTGTTCAATACCTGCAGTGTCTTAAATACCCAGCCAATCTCAGGACCATATGTGCCATCGAGAAAGACATTGTTAAATTCCTCTCCCTGCGTGGACTTCTTGGTCCTCGGATAGCGCATCAGCGTATTCCATGCGAGCGCTTCCGGATTGGTGATATATGTCGGCTCCGTTATCATCTGCAATACGCCGCCGCTTTTGATTCCGATGGCAAATTTTGAGTACAGCCTCGTGTTTTCCTGTCTGAAATTTACAGGAAAAGTAAATTCCGGCATCGTTTCCAATCCTTCCCAAACGTTGGATGCAATTATCTCTGTATCAGCCGAAAGTTCATACTCATACGGAGCCAGTGCAAACAGATGCAGCATCCCGTCATCGGAGACGGGCATTTCGCCATTCAGCACAGCCTTGTATGTAACCGTTCCGTTTTTTTCCACCGTGCAGCTTACATTTTGCGACACTGGTATCTGTGCAATCCCTGACACAGCCGCCTCGGCGGCATATTTTGTACTTCCCTCCAATATCTGTGTGTCAACGACTTCGGCGGCATAGGAATGTCCTCCCATGCCGCCAGCCAATATGCCTGTCATCAGGCATATCAATATATTTTTTTTCACGCCAAATCTTTTTCGCATTGCAAACATCCTTTTCCATAATCCGGTATTTTCGTATCTGATGGTAAAGCCAAATTTATTATAACAAATTCCGACTATTTCTGTCAATGTCTGCACAATTTTAATAAAATATAAAAATTTATTCCTTTTCCACATTCATTCGCTCCTGCACATCAGGCAGGTAGCGGTTGAATGTAAGCACTACCTTGAACAAGTCTCCATCGACAACAATACACATATCTCCGCCTATCAGTTTCATCAGGCTTTGCGCTATGGACAGCCCAAGTCCATGTCCCTCCGTATTGCGCGACTTATCCCCCCTCACAAAGCGTTCCATCAGCTCGTCTCCACTGATGTTCAAGGGATATTTCGAAATATTCCGAAATGTTATGCACACCGTCTTATCCGTGACTTCCATATTGACATACACCCTGGAACCGGTCTGTGCATATTTACAGATATTGCTCATCAGGTTATCAATGACACGCCAGAGATGTCTGCCATCTGCCATGATGTAAACCGTATCCTCTGTCTTACTAACAATCAGTTCCAGTCCCGCAAGTGAAAGCTTCTCCTCGAATTCTCCCACTGTCTGTGTCACAAAGACACCGACATCCATCTGCTGGCTGTTCACGGACAGGCTCCCGGTGGACGCCTTTGACGCTTCGACCAAGTCCTCTATCAGCTTCTTTAGCTTCGACGACTGCCTGTCAAGCACCTCAAGGTACTCGGAAGCCTTTTCGTTGTGCAGCTCCTCTTTTCCCAGCAAATCCACATAGTTTATGATGGATGTTAGCGGCGTTTTGATGTCATGCGACACATTTGTTATCAGCTCTGTCCTGAATCGCTCGCTCTTCATGCGCTCGTCGACCGCCTTAGCCATGCCTTCCCCTATTTTATTCAGATTTTCTCCATGCTTCCTGCACTCCCAGAACATTTTATCCACATTAATCTTATAGGAAAGGTTCCCCTCTGCCATATGACGGCTTGCCTTTTGCAGTTCATACATCTGGACAGCCAGTGAAAATATGACCGCGCATAAAACCAGTTTTTCCAGCAGCCACAGCAGCAGAATCCCTCCGCGGTCATAAAATCCAACCAGGACGCAGAATTCAATAAAAGAAACCGCACCGATAACGAAGACTATTTTCCAGAGCAGACCAATATTCCTGAAAACGCAGACAACCATATCGCGAATCCTGCTATATACCCTGTAGCAAAAACTGTTTCTCCACCATTTTCCTGCCTTTATCCTCGCACACAGACTCAGTACATATCCTATCCCTAAAATCGTCATGACGATTCCCACAATGCCAAACAGCCAGATACAGGCATAGATTGATTCATCTATATTTGATTCTCTGATGATATAGAAAAACACCCCAAGCATAGTGTATTCTGCCACGCATGTGCACACGCTCAGCACATCAACCGGAATCCGGTCAAACCATGTGAGCACAATTCCCTCCGAGCCCCTGCGATGTCCCGCAGCATACACAAGAAAGCAGAACGACACGACCATCACAGCCAGACTGAATCCGAGCCCCTGAAAGACATTTCTGTCCATAATGTCATAACACATGTTGACCAGTAATGCCTGATCCGTATATTTATTGTTTGGAAGATTTTCCGGGGCAGACCCTGGCACGACTGATACAACCCAGTAATTGTCTGTCTGAAGCTCTTCTGACACAACAAGCGTAAAATTCTCATTGAGATAATAACCTGGCTGGCTGATAAAGTACTCCTCCGAATAATTTTCCGACTCAATCAGTGTAAGCTCACTGCTGTCTATCATCCTGATATTATCGAGCAACAGCATTCCCCAGTTGGTATAATTGAATTCCGTATCATTTAATTCCGCGAAATTTACCGTGCTGCCCGGGCCGTCTGCCCCATCGAGAATCCGCTCAATCTTTCCTGTATCAATGCCCGATGCATTTTTGTCCTGCGGTGTCTCCTCTGGAATCTCGGCATTTTCCAGCATCTCTTGTTCTTGTACCAGTTCAGCCGATGCATTTTTGTCCTGTAGTGTCTCCCCGAAATTCTCTGGCTCTTCTTCCCAAATGGTTCCTTCGCTTATACTCTTAAAGTTTAACTTGTAAACATTCCCACCAAAATCATAATTGTAATTATAAACAACCTGCCCATTGCCGCCATTGTACCGCAGCGACACATTCTGCACGGGATAGTAATTGCCCTCGGCACGATAATACAGAATTCCTTTCGTCACATCATAGCATATCCTGTCCGCATACAAATGGCGCCAGCCTGTCGCGTACTCCTCGACAAAATTGCTGCCGGAAGCATCCAGCGCGGAGATATCATCATAATCCCCATAATATCCCCACCATGACGTCATGTAGGAATGTTTGTCGTTCCTCACAATCTGATTGATATAAAACTGATTGACATCAACGGATTTCAGCTCCTCCTCCGTCATGTTTGTCTCCAGATAGGAAAGTTTGTCATGAAAATTCACTCCTTTGAGGCTGTCCGATTTGATGATACCATACTGAAATCCCTGATCCCTGAGCTTTTGGGATTCCAGACTGTTTCCAATGCTCTTTACCGCCTGTAGTGCAAATTGCGCATTCACACTCTCATACACATTCTTCAGCATCTCATCGCGTGTCTTGTAAAACAGGTCTTCATTCACCCCTATTATCACCAAAATGCCCAGCACCACACTCCCCATAACAGACACGATGCAAAGCACCCATGCCGTCAATTTCGCTATCACTGATTCTCTTAATCTCTTCATCTGAAACATCTACCCTTCATTCTCATTGATTGTGCTCTTATTGTTCGAGCTTATATCCCCTGCCCCAGACAGACTTTAGGTATCGCGGCTCCGCCGGATTATATTCCAGCTTTTCCCGCAGGTGCCGGATGTGGACAGCCACTGTATTCTCTGTCCCAAATGGGCTGTCATTCCACACAACGCTATAAATCTGTGATGGGGAATATACTTTTCCGATATTTTCCATAAGGAGCTTTAGAATATTGTACTCTGTTGGTGTCAATGCCACCTTCTCCCCATCCAGAGTCACCTCCTTCGTGCGGTCATCCAGTTCAATGCCCCCTACAGAGAGCAGTTCACTTTCCCTCGAAACAATACCTCCGCCAAGCTGCATATAACGTCTTAGCTGGGATTTCACTCGTGCCTGTACCTCCACCGGATTAAATGGCTTCGTCACATAGTCGTCCGCGCCAATATTGAGCCCGAGCACCTTGTCAGTGTCCTCGCTCTTTGCCGTCAGCATGATAACAGGCACATTGCTGTTTTCACGGAGCTTTACCATCGCCGTGATTCCATCCATCACAGGCATCATGATGTCCATAAGCACCAGATGGATTTCTTCTCTGGAAAGCACCTCCAAAGCCTCCTTTCCGTTGAAAGCTTCATATACCTGATATCCCTCGGCGGTCAGGTATATCTTTAATGCCGCCACAATATCCTTCTCATCATCACATACCAGTACGTTATACATTATTTTTCTCTCCCCGGTTCGTTTTTAACAAGTATAGTATAGTCCTTATTTTTTTAAGTTCCAATTGGGTAAATGTTTAAGATTTTATTAATACCTGGAAACCATATGGGGTTTTTGAATGTTGCTTATACGCTGAACTATGGTTTCTTATCGCATAGCAATTATAACACATGAAAAAAACGCCTGACAAGCAGGCGTTTTTTATGACACTATTCTATTAAGTCTCACATTAATGAGTACATGTTACAAACGTAGTAGTTCTTCTCAAATCTCCAACTATGTAATGTCCACATACGCTACATCTCTGCGCACTATAATATTCTATCTTGCAGCTGCCATCACTATAACTATAATGTTTTGCCAACTCGCCTGACACATAATCATGAATACAAAAAGCATACGTTTCAGCATCTATATCATTTTCATTTACAGTCTCAACAATATCTCCATCTTCACTAATAAATATCCACTCAACGGCTTCATTCACGTCCAATTCGTTATAAGTACCGTTCCATGGTTCAACACCTTCTTCACAGAAAACAATCTTATCAGCTATTTCATCCGCAACCATAACATTCTTCGGACTATATGCAAGCACTGACATCGATGAGGAAATTAACGCCACTCCCATAAGACACGCACCCAGCAACTTTCTCGCCAGACTTTCCCTTTTGACTCCGAATTTCATCTGATACATCCTCGCTTTCATTAATTTTCTTTGTAGATTAAATCCCATAACAGGAGAATTATCACCGTCTTCTCGTTCCTCCGCAATTCTGATAATCAGCATGCCATACTGGTGCGCTTCCTCTTCTGTCAGTCCCATAACTACCTCCCTGTCACATGCCTGCTCCGCGACATTATTCCACTCCAGCAACACGAAGTAAGCAAACGGATTGTAGAAATTCAGTGCAATCACGCCAAGCACCACCATCTTAATCAAGTTATCATGATGTTTGATATGCGTCAGCTCATGTTTCATGGCAAGCGCCAAATCCGACTCCGACCACTCATCATCCGGCAGTACGACAATCGGACGGATAATACCGATTGTAAATGGGCTGTCCATAAACTTACATCTGTAAACCCGCACACGCTTTGTCATTTTAAAGTCAGCAACACAATCATGAATGACTCTGGTAATCTTTTGATCCTCGACTTCATTGACACTGTAGCGAATATAATAGCGCACCACCATATACCTGTAAATCTGAAAACCATACAAGATCAGTCCAATGAAAACCACAATCGCTGCAAAGATATAGGCAGCGGAATTGGAAACCGCCACATGACCAGCTGCTATCTGGATAGTATCCACAGTGTCATCTATGTACACCAGTGGATTGGAAGCCTTATGCGACAGAAAATCCGAAAACACAGTCGTTAAAAATTTCCCATAATTTACACTGAAATATGGAAACGGTATCAGATATTCAAGTGCCACACATATCAGATAATTCCGTCTCCATGTCACAGGGAAATACTTTCTTGTAATCGGCAGCAAAATAACATAAATCAATGTCCCCAGGCTGCCAAATAGTGACATTGTTACCAAAAGCGGCATTTTTTTACTTTTCCTCTAAAAACTTTCTCAATTCATCTGCGGTATTACTGTCAATCTTCTGTCCGCCTGACAGCGTTGACAAGAATGTGTATACGGAGCCGCTATAGAACACATCCAGAAAGTTCTTTGCCTCTCCCTGCTTGTACTCTGTGTAATTGAGTGCCGGAGAATACTTTTTATTACCGCCACAATTTTCCGAAACAACAAGCCCTTTGTTGGTCAGTCTGTTGATAAAGGTATTGACCGTCTGTTTCTTCCACGGTTTCTGGCATTCCACATTCAAGTATTCCATAATTTCCCTGAAAAGTTTTCCTTCCTTCTCTTTCCACAGATAATCCATGATAATGCCTTCTGAATCGCTTATCAGGTATTTAATCGGTTTCTTTGAATCTGAGGATTCTCTAATAATCATTCTTGGCATAATATCCCTCCCAGTCTTTTTTGTATTTTAATAATTTTATACTGCATACTTCCATGCGTGCATTATACGCATTGTGCATGGGGCTACGCATAAAAAGGGCACATTTTTATGTGCCCTCAAGTTTTCAACCAGTGATTAGCACTGTTCAACCAGCTTCTTTAATGCCGCAAGCGCCTCATCCGGAAGCTTATCATAGCCTTCCTTCTTCGTCGCGAAGCCTTCAACAGCGTCTACACGGTTCTGCATAGCTGACTTCAACGCTGCAACATACTCAGCATTGTTCATATCAGGCTTGAATGCATCACTTGTCTTTCCTGACCAGTCATACATAATCTCGATATCGTCAAAGTTGCCCCACTTCTCAAAGTTAGCCTTTCCTTCCACGATTGTCTCAAGGATGCCCAATGTGTCAGCCGGCTTAACCTTTGTTCCCATGAAGTCACCTGTATTTACGATATAGCATGCTACATCCTTCTCCTCAACCAGCTTCTTGAACTTCTCATAGTCATTTACAAGCGGATATGTCCGGAACGGATTTGCATAAGGAACGATTCTAAGTGCATTCAAGTCTGTACCTGCCGCAACACGCTCTGCCGTGGATGTCTTTGTAGCGAGTGTCGCACCCATAACAGATGCAAGTGCTGCACCTTTGAGCTTCACTACAGGCGGGATGGTAGGATCCTTCATAATCCAGAAGATTGCATTTACAGGAGCATCAATCTTGTCAACGCGGTTTGGCGACCACAGTTTTGACTTGATTGCACGTCCGTTACCATTTCTGATATCCTCTGTTACCAGCTGAATCTTTCCATCCTCGTCAATTGTCGCAGAACAGTTCTGTGCGGACAACAGATACTCATTGTCAGGACATCCTGTCGGATAGTCCGCTGTCTTGTCAAAATATGTAGGCTCGAGTGCGATGGATGCACAGGTATCCGTATTGATAATGAATGCATCATCATGGAGCACCTTAATGCCGCCAAATGCGTCATACTTTCCGCCATGCTTCGCGTGTGTCAGAGTAGACTTACCTGATCCTGACAATCCATATACAGATGCCACAAATTTCTTTCCACCTTCAAGCGAGTACTCCTTCTGTCCACCGTGGCATGATGCATAGCCATTTCTGTTTGCGAGCGCCCACGCCATTGTAAGCGTGCCTTTCTTGTGCTCTCCGAAATACTTCATGCCAAGAATGGCTGCACAGTTCTGGTTGGTATCAAAATAGCAGAGTGTCAGAGGATCGCTCAGGCAGCTGTAGTCAACATCCGGCGCCTCATGCGGTGCCCACTGGGGATCTGAGAAGATATAGATATCCGGCTCATTTCCGTCACCGACAGGCTTGGAAGTCTTGTACATTTTTACATACTCATCAGACATATACTGGAAATTAATCATCCAGTTGTAAAGAAGGTTCTCCTCTCCTTCCGGAATCAGGAGATGTGCCTTTACCATAAACTCAGGGTCAAGACCAACGAAGCACTCCGCATGATACATTGTCTTCCAGCGTGTCTCGTACACCGCATCCATGACAACCTTGTCAAGCTTTGCCTCGTCAACGCCCGGCTCGCCCTTGATACGGCGTGCTGCTGCATAGCGTCCTGTTACAGCGCCGTCATTAAATAAAAGCACTCTTGCGTCCTTCTCCAGACCAAACGTTTCGCCGTCCTTAATTTTCATATCCGTAACGATAGTACCCGGTGAGTTCTTTGCTAACTCATACGCTTCCTTCAAAGTATTTACCTTTACTACGTTATTTCCGTAAAAAGCAGCCTCGATGATAGAACGTGTCTTAGAAAATCCTACCTTTCCAGCTCCGATTTCGGAAATGGGATAATACGCTTTAGTTGACATATAAGATCCTCCTTAATATATTATAATTTTATTCAAACCGTTACGAACCATAATTTCCTATCTGATAACGGTTATGAGTGTAGGGATAAGGGATACTTCCCTCAATAGATAAATTATCTCAAAACCTTAGCTAAAAGTCAATAAAATATGCATAAACTTCTTTAAAAAACAAGACTTTTTTGTTAACTTACGCTTATGTTCCAGAATTTTCCAATCCATCATACGGCGCGCGTGGCATAATTCAGCTTTTCCAGCTCCTCCCCCTCAAAATACGGCGCAAGTTTCTCGAATACCTGTCTGTGGTAGGCATTCAGTTTTCTGATGTCGGACGGCTCCATGTACTGGATATCTATGGCATCAAGGTCAATGGGTACGTATGTCAGATGGCGAAATCCCATAAACTGTCCATACGCATTTTTGCTCTCTTTTACAATCTCGACAATATTCTCCGTGCGGATGCCGTGGCTGTCCTGCACATACATGCCCGGCTCGTCGGAAACAATCATGCCCTCCTCAAGGACGGCTTCTTTTTTCTCAGGCTTATACTGCCAGCTCAGCCTATGCGGTCCTTCATGGACATTCAGGATATACCCTATGCCATGGCCAGTGCCATGTTTGTAATCCAGCGCACACTCCCAGAGCGGTTCCCTTGCGATTATGTCAAGATTCCGCCCAGTACAGCCGGACAAAAACCTGGTATCTGCCAGCCGCAGCATGGCACAGGCGACTTTGGTAAAATGCATCTTCATCTCGTCTGTCACCGCGCCGAGCGCAACCGTCCTGGTCACATCTGTTGTTCCGCCCTCATACTGTCCACCCGAGTCAACCAGATAAAAGCCATCTGCCCCGATGGTGTCCGAATGCTCCTCTGTCGCACTGTAATGCGCCATCGCCGCATTTGCCTTGTAAGCACTTATCGTCTCGAACGACAAGTCCAAGAATCCAGGAATTTCAGCCCGCATTGCATCCAGCTTTTTCGCCACGCCAAGTTCATCCATCGGAACCTTTCCGGCATTTTCTTTCATCCAGAACAGAAATTTTGTCAGCACCACACTGTCCTCAAGGTAACATCTCCTGATGTTTTCCAGCTCGACCGGATTTTTGACTGCCTTTAGAAGCTCTGTCGGATTTTCTTTGTCAACAAGCTCTGCGCGGCTCTGCACCAGCTTATAGAGCATGTAGTTACTGCCTGCGCCGGAACACCATACCTTTCCCTTTATCGCACAGTTCTTCAGATAATCTGAAATATCAGTATATTTTTGACATGACACGCCGCTTTTTTCCAAGTGTGCCTTTACTTCCTCGGTCAGCGCCTCATCCTGAATAAACAGAACAGCCGCATCCATGGAAAGAAAGGTATACGAAAGTGCCACCGGATTGTGCTCCACATCATTTGCACGGACATTATAGAGCCACATGATATCGTCGAGCTTTGCTATCAGAAGATGCTCCGCGCCTTCCTCCGCCATCCTTTCCCTTACCCTGGAAAGCTTTTCCTCCACACGCATCCCACAGCTTTCTTCCGGCACAATCCACAGTCTGCTCATGGGCATCGCCGGTCTGTCTTTCCAAAGCTGCGCTGCGACATCCCTGTCATAGACAAACTTCACGTCTTTATCCGCGAGCGCCTCCTCGAGCTCCTTCCCAAATGACGCGCTCACTACCCTGCCGTCAAATCCGATCGTCTGACCCTCCGTGACTTGCTTTCCAAGGTACTCTTTTATTGTGGGGACGCCTTCCTCCTCCATCCGGTACAGTACGATGCCCGACCCTTCCAGCTCTTTCTCCGCCTGTACAAAATATCTGCCATCCGTCCATAGTCCGGCTTCCTCATTACCAACAACAAGTGTGCCTGCCGAACCAGTGAACCCTGACAGGAACGCCCTCATTTTAAAATAATCGCTGACATACTCCGAGCTATGGTAATCGGCTGTCGGCACAATATAGAAATCTATATTTTCCTGCGCCAGCAGTTTCTGTAATGCCCCAATTCTCTGTTTTACCGCATTTCCCATATGTATCACCTCATACCCTTTATTTCGTTATTCCAACCAGATATTTTTTCTGTGCATTCATAAGCAGTATTCCATATCCGACAATCACCGCCACTGTCACAACCCGCAGCGCCATGTCCGCAGCAGGATACAGCTGAAAGATTCCAAGTGCCCCCAAAAGCCCTGCTGCCAGAAGTATCACCCCTGTCAAAAATGTAAAGGGAAACGTATGTTTTATAAACCCCTCCGGATCCTTTGCCCGGTCAGTCGGAAACCCTTTTCCAACAAGCATTTCCGGAATCTTGTTGGAGGACTTCATCTGAATGGCCCAGTAAACAATGTAAACGCCGCACGCCACAATCAGCAGATCCAATATCATTCCAAAGCTCATTTGCCGCCTCCTTATCGGGCAGGAAAAAGCCTTTCCCTGCCCATGAAACACAGAAACTCCTGTCTGCATCTCACAGACCAAGAGTTTCCGTCACATTACAATCATTCCTATATTCCAAGAAACTTCATGACAACAGACTTCATATCCCCCTTATCACATACGGTGTCATGGAGCACCGGCGCCGTACGAATCTCCTCAATTGCCGCCGGAACCTTGACATTCGCAAGCTTTGAAAGCTCATCGACAAGCGCGAAATCTCCCATTGCGTCATACTTCGCGTCAATTGCGTTCATGACGCTTCTGGTAAATTTGAACGGACTGGCTGTCGACGCAATCACCACCTTATGATTGTCACCTGTCTCTTTTTTGTATTTGTTGCACACTGTGGCTGCCACAGCCGTATGGGTATCAAGGACATATCCTGTCCTTTCATACAAAGACCTGATGGTCGCCGCTGTCTCCTGCTCGGACGCGTAATTGCCATAAAAGTCGCCCATGTTCGCTCTCATCTCTTCGGTGATTTCATACCTGCCTGTCTCGGACAGGGACTTCATAAACGCGGCATTTTTGTCCGCGTCTGCGCCTGCCGTAAGGTAAATCAGGCGCTCAAGGTTACTTGAAATCAGGATGTCCATGGAGGGAGAGCTTGTCAGTACAAACTCCCTGTTTCTGTCATAAATGCCTGTCTCAAAGAAATCATACAGTACCTTGTTCTCATTGGAGGCACAGATAAGCTTCGCAATGGGAACGCCCATATTCTTTGCAAAGTATGCGGCAAGAATGTTTCCGAAGTTTCCGGTCGGAACAACAACATTTATCTGCTCGTCCTTCTCCACTTTTCCTTCCTTTAAAAGCTGTGCATAGGAATATACATAGTATACCACCTGCGGCACAAGCCTTCCGATATTGATGGAATTTGCAGAGGAAAACTGGAAACCCGCCTTATCCATGACGTCCGCAAGCTCTTTATCGCCAAAGAGCTGCTTGACTCCGGTCTGTGCGTCGTCAAAGTTTCCTGTGATGCCGACCACAAATGTATTGTCCCCTTTCTGGGTAACCATCTGCTTCTCCTGAATCGGACTGACGCCGTTCTTTGGATAAAACACGATTATCTTTGTCCCTGCAACGCCCGCAAATCCTGCCAGGGCTGCTTTTCCCGTGTCTCCGCTCGTCGCCGTGAGAATGACAATATCATTTTTCACATGATTTTTCTTTGCCGATGTAATCAGCAGGTGCGGCAGAATGGATAGTGCCATATCCTTAAACGCGATGGTTGCGCCATGGAAAAGCTCAAGATAATACGCACCGTCCGCTTCCACGAGTGGCGCTATCACTTCCGTGTCAAACTTACTGTCATATGCCTTGTTGATACAATCCTTTAACTCCGATTCCGTAAAGTCCGTGAGAAACAGTTTCATAACCTCATATGCCGTCTCCTGATAGGTCATCCCAGACAGTTCTTCAAGACTTTTGTCAAGCCTTGGCACCGACTCTGGAACAAACAAACCGCCGTCACCCGCCAGCCCCTTTAAAATTGCCTGTGACGCACGCACCGCACCGCCCTTGCTTCTTGTGCTTCTGTAAAATAAGTCCATTTCACTTCTCCTCTTAAATCATTTTGTATATATCATAATCATTATCAATTGTAAAGTATACCATAGTCTTTTTGCAACTGCAATCTCAAAAAATAATATATGTAAGTTACCGTAGCAGTTCAGCCCAGGACTTTGCACTGCGCTGCAAATTATGGCTTATACAAGCCACGTAAGAATGCGTAGTGGCTGAGATGCATCAAGCCACCACGAAGTGGTTTTGCATGGCTTGATGCCTGTAACAGGAAGCCAAAGGCTGAACTGTTACAAGTTATCGCTACAGCTTATATTTTTTCATTGCTTCAAGCAGCTTCCAAATATTGCACCCTATACTGTCAACCAACTCCGTCTCATCTGAAGCAAACTCTTTTGCCCTTGCAATTGCAGTATCTATGTAAGCCATATAATTTTTCTTAAAGTTTATTCCACTTTTACCGTGATGTGCCTTTAAGGACACTTCCTTACTCACAAAGGTATGATTTTGGGAGATTCTCTTATTTTCTTTTATGTCCGACAGCCTGTCGGAATACTCTTCTTTTACATCGGACAGATGAAGCAGTAACCAGAACTCAAAACAGGGATTCACTATATAACAGGAATAGTTTTTTTCTTTGCAGTACTCGATGCATTCCAGCATATTTGCCTCCGAGTGCGTCTGCATGTCCCGGTCAATCAGTATGCCAAATTCATCCAGATCACTATTATACTTTTGAAGGTATTTCCTATAATTGATATCATATCCTATTTTGAATAAATCGGTTACAAACTCATTTCTTTGTCTTTTCGTAATGTCCTGTCCATTATCAAGAAAATTCTGAATGAACGCCTCACCATACTTTTGAATAAATTCTCCTGGAATATCCTGAATGAGTGTTTCATTCCCACTTTCCCTTAACCTAAGATACTCCTCTAATAGTTCAATAACCTGCCAAGGGGCACTGTTCGTATCTTTCCGTCTTCTATTTAATACTTCTACGTCCACAACGGCATTAATACCTAAATGGTGTCTGTTTGCTGAAATGCCTTCAAAGTATTCTTTTTCTGTCTCATTTCCTTCTACTGATAAGAAGAATATTTTTTGCGGTTCTATTTTGTCCTGTTCCGTCTCACGTTCAAAAGCATTGGAGCTTAGCCTATATTTATTCTTCATAAATGTCCTCCAAATCTAAGCTTTTATCAAATATTGGAATCGCTCCATATCTGCCCAGCAGATATTCCTTGTCTATTTTTTTATCAAATCTTTCTTTAAATTTATTAAGGGAAAACACTTTCGAACTATGATCGTCCTGACGTTCGACAAACCAGATTTCATCCTGCCTTAATAATTCCAAATCCAGCAAATTGGAATCATGTGTTGTTGCAATTAACTGACAATCCTGGTCTTCAACAATTTTATAAAATAATTCAAAAAAATTTCTGGTTAAATTTGTATGAAGACTTCTGTCAATCTCATCTATCAATATCATATTTGTCTTTGCATAAAAAATTGGTATTAAATCAAATAATCGTTTCGTTCCATCTGATTCATCGTTATACTCAAACCTATCTTCCGCATTTCCATGATTTAGCAGCAGCTTGTTATAAACAATATTCCCATTCTCATCTTTCCGCAGCTCGAATACTTGCTGATTAATTTTAACCATAATCGGATGCTCGCTTGCAGCATTGGATATATCCACTTTAATTTTTTCGATATCCGGTACATCATCTAAAATTTTATCAAAGTCCATCTGCTGACTCTCACCTTCGACAGCTTCTATACCTGTATCAAAATAATTCATCAACGTAGAAAATAACGCTTTTTTGTATTCATCTGATGCCACTTCGTTTAGCCCTGTGTATTTTGAACCAGGAAATAGAATTATTATGTCCTTAAACCATTCATATACCTTTCCTATTTCTGCAAATATACCATTTTTCTCATTATCCCTTAAAGCAATATCACTTAATATTGTTTTCTTTTTATATGCGTCCGAAATATTTTCTGAAAATCCCTCTAAATAGAAATCCATTTTATACTTTTCTTTAAAGTCAGAATACTCTATTTCAGTCTCTGCATGACTAATATTATTTTCATCAAATTCACGATTAAAAAGGTATACCTCATTACCAGAACTATCCATTCTAATCAGCCATTCACTTAGTATGATTTTACTAATATATGATATCGCCAACCCATAAGAATATTCAATATCATCTATTATAATCCTATACTCAAACACACCCGGCTGTCTGTACATTTCATTTTTAATCCGAAAATGACTTTTACTTAAATTTACTCTATCCAGTCCGTTTAATATAATTTCCCTTGAAAAACGTATTGCCTTTACAAGATTGCTCTTCCCCCCTGCATTTGCGCCAAAAATCAACCCACTCTTTAATATTCTTTTATTATTTTTAATTGTTACATGATTTTTATGCCTTATAACCTTACTGGCCTCAAATGAAATTTTTTGTGTCTGTTTAAAAGATTTATAATTACTTACGGAAAACCCGACCAACATATCCATACCCTCTTTCATATAAATAAACAAACTATATTGTATAAATAAATTATAATGTGAAATATTCACTTTTGTCAATTACTTAAGCAATAATCTATACTTATTTTCTTTAACAAAACTATATGATTGTGATTTTTTCACTTTTACTTTCTATAAATAATATATTTATATTCTATATTTTATCTCTTATAAAAATCATGCCCCCCATAAGTGAACAAAAACGTAAGATGGGAGTCAAACCACTGGGCATTTTCTGAATCGGCGTATTTCCTCGCCATAAAAAACAGCGCGCCGTCCGACACGTCCTCCCCTTTCAGGGCACTGTATACCACGTCCCTTGTCTCCTCCGATATTTCCACATGGTCGATGGTGCCGTTTGACACTGGCGAAAACTGTGTTACATTCTGCGCTTTCTGATATACTACTTCTGTAACAGTATTGGGGAATCTTTTATTTTTGACACGGTTGATTACTACGTTAGCCACAAGCAGCTTTCCTTTTCTGTCCTCGCCGCCTGCCTCTGCCTGCACGATTCTCATAAGCGTGTCCAAGTCCTCGTCCGACACATCAATGCAGAACCGCTGCTTCATTGTCTGATATGAAATAATACGTTCTAGTGATTCAAACCTTTCAAGCGCCACTTGTTCCGTTATTACATGCACCGTCTCCTGCTTTGAGACTTTCTGCGCCTGCACCTCATACTGCCTTGAGCATATGAGCAATATCGCGCAGGCGACATTTGCAATAAATAAAAGGATATAGCTTTTTGAATACATAATCTGTTGTTTTTTCCTTTCTGTTTGTATCTCTTCCATTAAAAATCCTTTCACATTCTAGTCTATTCGCTTGTCCCGAAAAAAATTCATGAAAGATTTCGACATATGTTTTGACAATCCGACACCATCTGCGATATGCTGTTATGGACAACAAAACGCGGAGGGAATACAAATGCTTCAGATTGCGGTGTGCGACGATGAACAATTTTACAGGGAAAAAATAAAATGTCTCTTGGAACAATACCTTCACGAGCATCATCCGGAATACATGGTACAGACCTTTTCATCCGGCAGCGAATTTTTATCTGTGCAGGAAAACAACGTCAAATACGATGTGGTCTTTCTTGATATCAGCATGGAACAGATAAACGGAATCCAGACAGCCAAACAAATCCGAACATTTCACAGCGACACGTTTATCGTGTTTGTGACCGCTTTTATCGACTATGCCCTGGAGGGCTACAAAGTCAACGCAATACGCTATATCCTGAAAGACCAGCTGGAAACCGCAGTTTCGGAATGCATGAATGCAATATTGCAGAAAATGCAGAAAAAACAGGTCGTATTTGCCTTTTCTGATGGGGAGCGGGCATTATATACCGATAATATTCTCTATATTGAAAGCAGCAGGCACAAATGCATTTTTTCTTACATGAATCATTCTGCTGGTGAAACCGGTATTGTTTCTTACCCGATTTACGAAAAACTGGACGCAGTTGAGCAGACTCTTTCCGCCTATTCTTTTCTGCGCATTCACAAAAGTTATCTTGTAAACATGAAGCACATCCGCAGAATCAGCAATTATACTGTCTTTCTTGACACCGGGGAAGAACTGCCCGTGCCGAAGCTGCGGTATCAGGCTGTAAGGGCAAAATTTGTCACATTCAAAGGAGTTTTCTGATATTATGCTGAAAAGTATTATTTTATCCCTTTTGCTTTCCATCAGCTGTCAGGCATTCTATGCAGCAATCCTGCCAGAACGGACATGGCGCCTGCACTGGATAAGTTATACAAAAATTCCAGCCTTTATGGTCGGATTTACCATCCTTTCCACAGTGCGAATTCCCGCGTATATATGGCAGCCGGTACGCCTGATTGTGATAATCGCCCTGATAGCACAGTTTTATTTTCAGACAGCCATTAGAAAAAACCTGATTTTGTCCGTGACCTTCTGTGTCATTTTCTGGCTTACAGCAACGTGCTATTTATCTGTTGTTTCCCTGTTTTCCAACCGGATGGGAAAAGACGCCCTCTATTTTGCAAAAAGGCTGACGGATACAGTCACAATTCTGGTTCTTTTATGCCCCATGCTGCTGTTACGACATAAATATAAAGAACGTGTCCGCGAATTATCTGTGTATGACTGGAAGAAATTTGTGATATTCCCGTTTATCGGCATCACAGTCATCACAGCCATCAATATGATTTTCTGGAACGGATATGACACTGACCGCTATGCAAGACTGGCTATCGTCCTTGGTTTCACCGTGATGAATATCTTTATCTTCTATTTTATGATACGCACGCTGGAAAAAGAAAAGGAACTGCAAATGCTTCGCCTGCGCAGCGAACGCACACAGAATCAGATGGACATGTACCACACCATGCAGAAAAATTACGACTTGCAGCGGCAAAGGCTCCACGATTACAAAAACCAGCTAAGCTGCATACAGGGGCTTCTCGACAGTGGGCAAGTGCACGCGGCAAAGGAATATATAACAGGGCTGACAGGCACACTCTGGACAAATATGAACCATATTGACACCCACCACAATGTCGTAAATATCATCCTGAATCAGAAATACCAGTCTGCAAGTGACAGGAACATTACAATGTCCTTTATGGTCAACGATTTATCCGCACTGACCATGGACGAGGAAGACCTGGTGACACTCCTTGCAAACATAATTGACAATGCAATCGAGGCATGTGAAAAGCTGCCTGACAAGAAACATTTCGGCAAAATAATACAATTGAAAATGATTCTGGAGGACAGCCAGCTGATTTTGTCCGTCCGCAATCCTGTGGACAGGCATGTATTGATAAAAAACAACACTGTCATTACCAGCAAGCAGGACACCTTACATCACGGTATCGGACTGGCAAACGTTGATACTGTTATCCGGAAAAACAACGGAATCCATGTCCTGCAATACGAAAACGGATGGTTTTCGTTCTCTGCTATGATACCCACTGCTTCATTATGACATTCATGATGTTTTCCTTGTACGTTTTTTGCTGTCCAACCGCCGATTTGTGCCCTGCCGGTTGTATAAATCCTGCTCCCATCCTATACTGGAATTGATAACAAAACACACATAGGAAAGGGGCATTTCACATGAAAGCATTGAAAACCAGAAAAATTTTGATTATCTTCCTTTTTGCATCTTGTTTTCTCAGCGGCTGCCAAAAGAAAGAGATGGCAGCAATCCCGTCCTCCCCGCAGGAAGCCATCGAACTGACAATGGGGAGCCTGAAAAATCTGGACATTACTGCATTCAACCAGTATACGGACAATTATGTGGAAACACATTATAATGTCCTTGGCGGCGTGGAGGTCGAATACCGCACGTTCAACGAGCTCTTGCAATACCAGTCCCGACGCGGCAAAAGATACCAGTCCGCATATCAGCTGTCGCAAAAAATAACCCAGAACCTGACCTGGGAAATTGAGGATGTTCGGGAAAATCATGACACGGCGGAAATTGATATGCACATCACGAATGCCGACATCGGCAAAGCCCTGGGACGCTATGAAGTCAAGATTATGGAAGATGTGCTGGAAGGCTCCGGATTTGGCCTCGCGCAATTAATGACAGACATGTCAGAGTTGGTTTCCAGCAAGGAAACCCTGATTTCCATAATCGATGGCTTAGACGATGAAGATATTGTCTCTTTTGATGTCACTGTTTTGGCATATCAGGAGAACGGTCAGTGGAAAATCCACCTAAGCCCTGAATTTATCAATGCCTTTTCAGGCAATATGTACGATGATGACTATTCTGATGAAATAGAACAGCGCATGACTGAATTGGAAAAACAGTACGAAAACAAATTAGACGACTGGGCTGAAAATTTTGAAGAAAAATTTGAAAATGGTATGAACCTTGACAAATGACAGATATACACATACAATACTTTCATTGGATGTCATGATTCTTATACCAAGGACAAACGAGGAGATCATTGGCGATGAAAGGTGTATTTGCGGCGAAAAAGAAAGACGGCACGGTTTATTACCGTGCTTCCATAACATACAGGAAAAAGCATATCAGCCTGGGCGGATTTGACACCATGCACACGGCAAACGCCGCATACCTTGAGGCTGACAGGCTGCTGAACCACGACCGTGCCGGCATCAACCAATATCGTGACGCTTCTCCGCTTCCTTTTGAAAAGTGGGTTATCCTCATTAACTTCCGTGACAACGGCATTTATTTCGGCACGCCCATCTACGCCCGCACCAAATTTTTTTACTATTATCTGTCGCCAAATGACGTCCTTAAATTCGATATCGACGATTTGTTTTATTATTCCTCACACAAAATCATGAAACGCGACGGTCATCTCTTTGTCGCTGACTACGGGATGCAGGTCAATATCTTAAACCGCTATGGCATTCGGAGCTTTGCCGTTGCCGGCAAGGACTACCTTTTCCTGAACGGCGACGACACCGATTTCCGCCATGAAAATCTTCAGATTGTGAACCGTTATCAGGGCGTCACTGAAGTCATTTTCAGGGGAAAACACAGATACCGCGCACGCATCAATGTCCCCGGCTACTATGTCATTGGCCACTACCACAGTGAAATTGATGCGGCAATTGCCTACAACAAGGCGATTGACATTCTGAAAAAAAAAGGGGTACAAAAAAAATATACCCCCAATTATATAGAAGGGGTTTCTCCCTCCACTTATGCGGATATATACTCACGCCTTAAAATATCAGATAAAATTATTAACTATTCCACAGCCAAAACAAAACCAGCTGATTAGGGCATAACTGCCCTGTCCGCTGGTTTTGTTTTTGTCCATCATTCATTTACTTTGCATAGTCCTTAAAGCTCATTATCATTGCGGCATCACCCGATATTCCCTTGATACTGGCATCCGAGTCATACTGCCACATGCCAAACTCATAAGGATATTCCGGTTTATCACTGTCCTGCGCAAACCACACGTCATAATCCTGAAGCTCCTCCATGTCCACCATGGTAAGCAGCCATTCCTTATCCCCATAAATCATGGGCTTGTATCCGGCATCCTCAATCCTGTCCATAAACGCCCTTGCAATCTGTGTCCTGTCTGTCATCTCAAGCGACTCAATACGCGCCATATCATTATCCACAATTTCCATGGCAAACACAACCGGATATTTTACGCTGTAACCGGATATGGCATCAAGAAGCTCGTCTGCCTCCTCCCTTGCCTCTGCCTTGCTTACTGCCTGTGAGCAGAAATACACGCCGATGTCAAGCCCTGCTTTCTTCGCAGCCTTGAGATTATCCTGATAATTCATGTCCATCACAATGTTTCCGCTGCTGTAGCCCCTGGCGCCAACCTTTATCATGACGAAATCACAGCCTGCATTCTTAAGCTTACCGAAATCCACATCGCCCTGGTTTGCCGAGATATCCACACCACATTTGGAGACAACCTTGCCGTCTTCCTTGTAATTCATAAACGGCTTTTGATATGTAAGATTAGAATAATCATATTTATTTTTCGGGATATCTTTGTTTATATCGACCCATTCCTTCGTGCCATCCGAATGCTTTACCTGAATGCTTTTATCATCATCCTCATCATCATCCTTTTCATTCTCCTCCTCATTGCTGTCCGTTTTCTTGTCCCCATTTATGTCTTCCTTGTTTGTCATGTCATAAACCGAAGTCTTCCCATTTGACAGCTCGTCGGCAGTCTGGGATTTATCGGTACTGTCCGATTTGTCTGCGGAACCGTCAATAACCGTCTCCCCAGTCGTCTGATTGGTCACCGTGCCGTTATTTTTATTAGGCTGGTTTTTATTTTTATCCCTGCCAGTGTCCGGAAGTGACCAGATGTCAAGGTCATCCGATGTCAGCTTACTCTCCGCTATCACGTTCTCTGATGCGTTTGCCTCTATCTGCCTGTTGGTCTCTGATGCCTTTGCTTCCTTCTGCGCCAGCGCCGCCGCATAGCCACTGCCATCCGACCTTGATTTTGACTGGTTCGCCCAGAAAACAAGCGCCGTTACCCCGAGGATAACAACCGACATAATCAGTGCCATATATACATAAACCATCTTGGAACCGGAGCTGTGTTCCTCCTCATAATAGTCGTCATGTAATTTCATATTAATAACCATGCCCTTTCCACAGCCTGCAAACTTTGAGCCGCAGGCACAAAGTTGCGTGTGAAAAATTCATTTTTCACACTATAGATTCTCCCTAAAAAAGCCGTTTGAATTTACATAATCAATTTACAAAGTCTATTATATAATATTTCAGAAACAATTTCAATTATTTTCTGAATTTTTTAGATATTGGTTATTGGAACGGAGTGTGATAAAATATAATCCATAAAGATTTGGATTTGAGGTAACTTTCATGAAAAAAGTGTTTCTTGTCTTACTGCTTCTGCTGTCCATCATTATTACCGCCTGCTCACACAGCAGATCGAATTCCCCTGTGTCGCGGACAGGCTTTGCTTTCGACACAGTTGTGACCATCACAATCTACGACAGCCAGAAGGAAGATGTTCTTAGTGAATGCCTTGCGCTCTGTGAAGAATATGAGTCCCTTTTCAGCGCGACGCTTGAAGGCTCCGAGGTCTGGAACATTAACCATGCCAATGGGAATGCAGTTGAAGTCTCCTATGATACCGCGGCACTTATTCAGTCTGCATTGTATTACTGCGGGCACAGCCAGGGTGTGCTTGACCTTACACTTCGCCCTATAGCCGAGGAATGGGACATTTCCGGACAGATGGAAAAGGCATCCGGTAACATGGATTATGAATACTATATTCCGTCGGATCAGACGCTCTCTGAACTTTTAGGACATGTGAATTATAAAAATGTAATCCTTATGGATGCGGACGGAAATGAAATCGACTCCCATGACAATCTTTCCGATGATACTGACTATTTTGTCATGCTAAAGGACAGCCAAAGCGCCATAGACCTTGGTTTTATTGCAAAAGGTTACATTGCTGACCAGCTGAAAAAATACCTGTTGTCAGAAAATATAGGAAGCGGCATTATCAGCCTTGGCGGAAATATCCTGCTTGTTGGCTCCAAGCCTGATGGTTCACCCTTTCAAGTAGGCATCCAAAAACCGTTTGGCGCTCCAAACGAAGTTATCAGCACCGTTCAGAAAAGCGATGTTTCCATTGTCTCATCGGGCTGTTATGAGCGCTTTTTTATCACTAATGACAATGAAAAAGAAAGGACAGTCTATCATCATATCTTTGATATAACAACTGGCTATCCTGTCCAGAACAACCTTCTCGGTGTAACAATTTTCTCTGATTCGTCTGTGGAGGGTGATGCGCTCAGCACCTACTGCTATCTGCTCGGACTTGAGAAAGGGCTGGAATATATCCGCAGTCTCGATGATGTGGATGCTGTATTTGTGACAAAAGATTATGAAGTTATTCCTTCATATTGATTCAGTTTCTACTAAATATGAAATATTTTCTTCGTATTTTTTACTGCGTTTTCCATCAGTGTTTCTTCGGAAACTTTCATGTACTTTGCGAGCTCCTTTGCAACATAGACAATATTTCCGGGCGTGTTCGTCCGGTCAAGCCCTGGAACATTCTTTGGCGTCAGATATGGTGCGTCCGTCTCTATCATTATCCGGTCCAATGGAATCATGTGCACTGCCTCCCGCAGTTGCCTTGCGCGACGGTCATCACAAATCCAGCCGGTTATGCCGATGGAAAATCCCATTGACAGATATTTATCCAGTGTTGCCTTGTTCCCAGTAAAACAGTGGACAACGGATTTTTTACAGATTTCAGGATGTCTTTGAAACCTTTTTACGAAATCGGCTGCTGCACTGCGCTCATGCAGAAACAATGGCTTGTCCAGTTTCTCTGCAAGCACGATATGTTTTTCCAGACACCGGATCTGGTTCTCCTTTGTCGAAAACATCCTGTCGTAATCCAGCCCGCACTCTCCGACTGCCACGATTTTCTCATTTTCATCAATCATCTTTTCTATTGCGGCAAAATCCTGCTGGGATGCCCTGTCTGCATTGTGCGGATGAATTCCTGCCGTTCCATATGCAGTGTGGTTTCTTACAAATTTATCAATCTTCTGGTTTTCTTTTGGGTCTGTACCTGTCAAAATACAGCAGATACCCTGCTGTGCTGCATCCTGAATCAATTTTTCCGGGTCTGGAAACTGCCTGCAAAACAGATTTAGCCCGATATCATAGTATTTTATGGCTGTCACATTTTCCTGCATTTTATTTTACCTCTCCTCAAAAATATTTCTCTATCGTCCCCTGTTCCACCACCTTTTTTCCCAACAGGGTTATCGCCTGCCGCGGACAGAGGTTGATACAGCGATAACACATCGTACACTGATCAGATGCCTTCGCTGTGTTCCGTGTAATATGTATATTATCCATCGGGCATTGTGCCACACATTTTCCACAGCCAACACACTTTTGCGTATCAATTTTTATCCTGTCAGTATAGTATTGTGTTTTTCCATAAAAATACAGGCGCTGTCCAAACAGTCCTGCCATCTGGTATAAGAAACCTATACCCTCCTGCGGCGGATTTCCATGTTTGATATTGTGTACTGCCTTGCCTATCTTCTGTTCCGCTGCCCTGACCAACTCTTTGTTCTTTTCCATGGGACGTTTCAACGCTTTCTCATCCGCAATACTGTCTGGCATTTTCAGGTGCAGGCCACCTTTTATCCGTGCACCATGCTTGCGCAGCCTGCGTGCCAAAACACCTGCACCGTCCCCGCTGAACAGCCCCATTGTCGCAATCACAAATACGTTCTTTCCCTTCCATAAGCTTCTATTGGTATCTACAAAATCTTTTAATACTTTGGGAATATTGCTAAATTGAACCGGATAACTAAATACTATTTCTTCATTTTTTCTAATAGAAGCAATGATATTGTTATCCGTCAGGTTACAAATATCTGCTGTATTGTCGTACTGTTTCAGGAACACTTCCAAAGCATACCGGGAATTCCCTGTCCCACTGAAATAGATTCCTAACATTTTGATTCTCCTATATTCTGTACTCTACAAAGTCTTCCAACTGCTTTCTTGGTCGCTGTGATGGTGTTTCGTCTGGATAACCTACTGCAACTGCTCCGACAAGCTGCTGTTCTGTCTCCAGATATGTAACCAATTCCCTGTATGCAAAACAGGTATTGGCAATCCATAACGTCCCCAGCCCCAGTTCTTCCGCTGCCAGCAGCATGTTTTCAATCAAAGCTCCAATGGAAAGTGTGTCACATAGTTCTGTGATGTGTTCGTCATTGTCTACCGGCAGAAATGGGGACTTTGCATTCGTATTCAGAATTCCGGCTTCCATCACTTTTAGCAGTTCCTGCTTCTGTGCACCGCCAAAAACAATATACTTCCATGGCTGCCTGTTCTTGGCGGACGGTGCGGCTCTGCCTGCGTTTAATAGTTCTTCCAATACATCCTCGGGAACACTTTTTTCCTGAAATCTTCGGATGCTTCTGCGGTTATAGATTGCTTGCACTGCTGCCATTCATATGCTCCTCCCTTGACTGTATCTTTCCAATTCCTCATATGGCACACGAAAATAATCCAGATATTTCCTGAATTTGTCCTGTGCCGTAAGACAGGTGTCAATCCAATATTCCCTGACGCTGCCGTCCTGTATTCGAATAACTTCTTATTATAATCCATCGCACGGCTTGTAGGTGGCACAATCCCTATCATCCAATCTTACAACCTTGAAAAATCAGCTACAGAATCCCTTACAATATCTGACATACTCGGCTTGTATCACCTCCAAATTATGAAACACATTGTTATATCAGTCTTAATATAGCATAATCGGGTAGCAAAGTCTATCAATTTTCTAACACCTATAACCTCATATAAACAATACCAAACGAGCAGGGGAGATTTTCCCTACTCGCCGCACCCATGCGCCGCCTTGACGGCATACTTCCTCTGCATGAGGCTGCGCATAAAAAGCCCTGCCGGCAATCAGCATAAAAACTGAATACTGACAGGGCTTTATTACAATTACAAAAACAGTTACACAATCGCCTTCTTCGGACATTTCTCCTTGCATGCACCACACCCGGTACATTTGTCCTGGTCAATGTGCGCATGGAAATCCGTCACCGTCACGGCACCCGAAGGGCATACCTTCACGCAGAGGCTGCATCCGATGCATCCTGTCTGGCAGGCTTTCATGGTGACAGGTCCTTTGTCCCTGGAGCTGCATGCAACTGTCACCTTTGAATCATATGGAATCAATTCAATCAGCTGCTTCGGACATGCCGCCACACATTTGCCGCACGCCTTACATTTTTCCTTGTCAACCCTGGCAATGCCATTGACAATATGTATCGCATCAAACGGACATGCCTTCACGCAGTTGCCATATCCAAGACACCCATAATTGCAGGATTTCGCACCGCCGTCCGGCACATACCTGACCATCCCGCAATCCTCCACACCAGTGTACTCATAAATTTTCGTGGTCTTGTCACAATCGCCCGCACACTTCACAAAAGCAGCCATCCGCACGGTCTCGCCTGCCTCCACGCCCATGATTGCCGCAACCTTTTTGCCGACAGGCTCCCCGCCGACAGGGCAGGCATTCACCGGCGCCTCACCCTTTGCAATCGCCGCAGCCAGTCCCGAGCAGCCAGGAAATCCGCAGCCCCCGCAGTTGTTGCCCGGAAGCACGCTTAAGACTGCTTCCTCCTTCTCGTCCACCTCTACCTTAAACACAATACTTGCTATACCGAGAAAGACACCTAGTAATAAACCGACTCCGCCCACAACTGCCACAGCAGTTACTATTGCTGATATATTCATACTTTACCTCCATCCCGCTCTCACAGCAATCCCGAAAATCCACAGAATGCAATTGCCATCAGCCCCGCCGTGATCAGCACAATCGGCATTCCCCTGAAAGATTCCGGCACATCATTGTATTCCATTTTCTCACGGATTCCGGCAAGAATCACTATTGCAATCAGAAATCCGACAGCCGTGAACAGGCCGCTGGCAATACTAAAGCCGATTCCATAGCTTTTCTGCACATTTGTCAGCGCAATGCCCAGCACCGCACAGTTTGTCGTAATCAGAGGAAGATACACGCCCAGCGCCTGATACAAAGCCGGAACGTACTTTTTCAGAAACATTTCAACAAACTGTACAAGTGCTGCAATCACCAGGATGAACACAATGGTCTGTAAGTATGTAATGTCAAACCGAACCAGCACAAACTTATAGATGACAGCCGCCACGCCAGAAGCAATCGTTATGACAAAGATAACCGCGCCCCCCATTCCCACGGCAGTATCTACTTTCCTGGACACGCCAAGAAACGGGCAAAGACCCAGAAACTGGCTGAGCACAACGTTGCTCACAAGCGAGGAACCAATCATAAGCACCAACAAATCCTTTACCACATCCAGCATTTCTTACCCCTCCTTCTTGTTCGCTTTCGCATTCGCAACGGAACCTGGCGCACCGTCCACATCGACAAAGCGATGTGCGCATCCGCTGTCGGAACAGCCTGCACAGTCCGAACTGCATCCGGACTGAATTTTGTCCGCATTCTGTCCCTTTTCCTGCATCTTTCTCTTGACGCGGTTCTGCAGCGCAGTCAATGCGGCAAGCACGAAAAAGGCTCCCGGCGCAAGCACAAAAATACTAATCGGGACATATTCCACTGAGGTAAACATACCTAGCACATTATTGATTATGGGAATTCCAAAAAGCTCCCCTGCCCCCAGAAGCTCCCTCACGGCACCGATTGCCGTAAGTGCCACCGTAAAGCCAAGTCCCATTCCAAGACCGTCAAATATAGACGGAATCACCGGATTTTTGGACGCAAAAGACTCTGCACGTCCAAGAATAATACAATTTACCACAATCAGTGGAATGTACAATCCAAGCGCAGAATAAAGACTCGGAATAAATCCCTCGAGCAGCAGCTGTACCATCGTGACGAAAGAAGCCACAATTACAATAAATGCAGGGATTCGCACCCTGTTTGGTATAATATGACGCAACAGGGAAATAATGGCATTGCTCAGCACCAGAACTGCCGTCGTTGTCAGTCCCATTCCAAGACCATTGACTGCCGACGTCGTAACTGCAAGCGTGGGACACATGCCAAGCGCCAGTACAAAGGTTGGATTTTCTTTTACAAGCCCATTCAAAAACACTTCCATGGAACCCTGCCTTGCTTCACTGTTTCCTTCACTCATTCACGCCACCCCCTTCGTTTCCTGCAAGAACACTGTCGAAAAATATCAGTCCGCCGTTGACTCCATTGACAATTGCATTGGTCGTGATTGTCGCGCCACTGATTGCATCAATTTCACTGTCATCTGTCGAACCCGATTTTGTGTATGTAAATTGCGTAACCTTTTTATTTGCAAACTGCGGCACAAGCACATCGCCTGCTTTCATGCCAAGTCCTGCCGTCTCTGATATGCTTAAAAGCGATATGCCATTCAGTGTCCCATCAAGCTTCACACCCATGGAAAACTGAATGTCACCGCCATATCCTTCATGGTCAGTAACTGTTATCACATAGCCCATTAACTGTCCAGTACCATCAAGCGCCTGCATCACTTCGTCAATATCCACATTGGAATCCATCCCGGCTATAAAGTATGCAGTGGGACCATCTTCTTCCATTATTGTCTCAAATGATTCTGCGTCCGCAAATACATTCCTGCATGCCTCTGCCTTGGCCTTTGCCTTTTGCTGCGCAATCGGTTCCTTTGTCACATCATACACAAATCCCAAAAGCAGTCCGGCGACAAGTGTTATTGCAAAGAGAATCAGCGCATCCTTTATCATTGATTTCTTCTCGTTATCCATACTACACCGCCTCCTTTTTGGATTTCTTTTTTCCAAATGCAACAGGCTTCGTAACTTTTTCAATCAGGGGAACTAACAGGTTTCCCAGAATAATTGCATAGGAAACACCCTCTGCCGATGGTCCGAAAACCCTGAATATCCCTGTCATAATACCCAGAAATATGCCAAACACATACTGCCCATTTTTCGTAATCGGTCTCGTGACATAATCTGTCGCCATAAAAAATGCCCCCAGCATCAGACCACCGCCTGCAAGCTGCGACAGGATATAGTTGATATCCATCCCACGTCCGCTAAACAAGATGATAAACACAGCAAAACTCAATATATAAGACCCTGGAACACGAAGGTCAATCACTTTCATTACCAGAAGAAAAGCCGCACCGATTAAAAGCGCTATCATACTTGTCTCACCAATCGTACCCGATGTGCGTCCTATCACCATATCAAGCAACTCAGGAGCCGCTTCCCCCGCCTTGATTGCCGCAAGCGGCGTTGCACCTGTATACGCATCACAGTCAAAGTTCGTCATGATGGACGTAAAGGATATAAGCAGGAAACATCTGGCTCCAAGTGCCGGATTCATAAAATTCTGTCCCAGTCCTCCGAACAGCATTTTTACAACGATAATTGCAAACACGCCGCCAATCACGCCAATCCACAAAGGTGCCTTGGGCGGCAGATTTAATGCCAGCAACAGCCCCGTTACAACTGCGGAAAAATCGCTGATTGAAATTTTCTTTTTCATGCATCTGTCATATATGTACTCTGTCAGCACGGTTGTCGCCACTGTTATCATTACCAGAAACAGTGCGTGCAGCCCAAAATGAAATACCCCGAATATTGTCGCCGGAAGCAAGGCAGCCACCACATACAGCATAATGCGGGATGTCGTGTCCTTTGAACGTATATGCGGGTTTGATGATACCTTTAACATTTTTTCCACGTCGGTAACCCTCCCTATTTTTTCCTGTTCGCAAGAACCGTTTTTCTCATGGACTTGATGGACTGGGTCAGCTGGCGTTTTGCCGGGCAGACAAAGCTGCAGCACCCGCACTCACAGCATTCCATTCCATCATTTGCAACAAATGCTTCCTCATCACCATTCTGTGCAAGGACGGCAAGTTTTCTGGGAACAACCCTTCCCGGACACACTTCCACGCATCGCCCGCAGTTGATGCATGGACTAGGTTCCATCGCGGACACTTCGTCTTTCGTCAGGCACAGAAGCGCGGATGCCGTCTTAGTCGTCGGAACATTTAAGTCAAAAAGGGCAAAGCCCATCATCGGCCCGCCAGACACCACCTTTTCAGGTTCTGTCTTAAATCCGCCTGCCTCCGCTATCAGGTCATTATAATTCATTCCGATGCGGACATAAAAATTTCTCGGGTCATTTACCGCATCACCGGTAACCGTGACAATTCTGTTCATCAGCGGTTTTCCCTCTGCAACTGCATGGTACACTGCCACAATGGTATCTACATTGTCAACAACACAGCCCGCATCTGCCGGAAGCATGGAGGAATTAATCTCCCTGCCCGTTGACGCATAGATGAGCTGTCTCTCTGCACCTTGCGGATACTTTGTTTTCAGCGCTTTTACGGTTATCCTGCTTTCCTTTTCCGTAAGCCGGTTCAAAAGTTCTATACAGTCCAGCTTATTATCCTCAACTGCCAGAATTCCCTCTGCATTATCAAACAGGCGGAGGATGATTTTCAGCCCGTCTATCAATTTCTGCGGTTCTTCCAGCATTCTCCTATAATCGGAAGTCAGGTAAGGCTCACACTCTGCACAGTTTGCTATCACATAATCTATTTTGTCCGGCTCCTTCGGTGAAAGCTTCACATGCGTTGGAAATCCTGCACCACCCATGCCGACCACACCTGCCTCTTTTATCAGTTCCACTATCTCTTTCTTATCAAGCTTCTGATAATCATGCGGTGTATATCTGACCTCCTCAAAAAGCCCGTCATTGTCAATAATGATGGCGTTAACCATGTCACCCGTAACAACACGTCTGGGTTCAATGCTTTTGACTGTCCCAGATACCGTCGCATAAATCGGGGCTGACACAAAACCGCCTGCTTCCGCAATCTTTTGTCCGGCAAGCACCCTGTCGCCCTTATTCACTGCTGGTACCGCAGGTGCACCAATATGCTGACTGAGGGGATAAACCATTTCGCCTTTTGGCACAATCGTCTTCATGGGCTTATCCTTTGACAAGTCTTTGCCATCATAAGGATGTACGCCGCCTCGAAATGTAAGTTTTGCCATTTCCGCTCCTTCTTTCTTTGTATATTTTTTGAAATTTTTCTACTATATATACTATACTATTTTTTTTGTTTTTTTTCATTAATTTTTGCAAATTTTCACAAAAAAATGTTATGGCATCCAGAAAAATAGATATTTTTCATGAACCTTTTGACACTTCATTCCGTATATGATAAGTTATTATTGGTAACAGTTCAGCCCAGGGCGTGTTTGAAAAATGTTTTCTGTCAGATGTGCGCCACAGTTTGCAGGAGATTCAATCATCTTAAGATGATTTGGCAAATGAAGGGCGCATGAGGCAAAGGAATAAAGGGCATATTATAAAACAGTTCAGAAAGGACAAAAGATTCAAAACTATGAAATGCATTCAGAAAAGCATGGGGATTTTATCCCCCAGATATCCAATTGAAAACTTCTGTGTTCCACGTCAGACATTATTTATTGATATAGAGACAACAGGATTATATGTGCGCAGCTCCAATCTTTATATGATTGGCTGTGCTTATTTTGATGAGCCGGAAGACAATCCCCCTGTGTGGCGTTCCATCCAGTGGCTTGCGACCAATTATGAAGATGAAGTAAATGTACTGAATGCTTTCGCTTCCTTTGCAAAAGCATACCGGTACCTGATTCACTTTAACGGAAACCAGTTTGATATCCCCTATCTGCAACACAAAATGCAGCAGTACAATGTCAATCTGAACTTCGACGAATATGAGGGAATTGACATCTATCGGCGCATATCCCCTTACAAGTCATTTCTCAGGCTTCCAAACTGCAAGCAGAAAACAATCGAAAACTTTATCACTGCCACGGTGCGTGAAGATGCTTATACAGGAGGCGAACTGATTGACATTTACCATGAATATGTACTGAACCACGATGAAGCCAAGGAGCGCCTGCTTCTTCTCCACAATGAAGAAGACATCAAAGGCATGCTTGAAATTGTGGCCGCCCTGGCAGTATGCGACCTCTTTCATCTTCCAATGAAGGTCACAAAGGTTCAGGCAAATTATTATAAGGATATCAACCAGCGCCAGTGCTCAGAAATCATCATGAACCTGAAACTTCCCACCGCCCTTCCCACCGAAATATCATACGGTGCAAACGACTGTTATTTCAATGGGTGCGGAACGGAAGGAAAGCTGCGTGTCCCTATCTATGAAGGCGAACTGAAATACTTCTACTCCAACTACAAAGAGTATTATTATCTTCCAAAAGAAGATACCGCCATTCACAAATCAGTCGCATCATTCGTTGACAAGGATTACCGTAAGCAGGCCACGGCAAGAACCTGCTACACAAGAAAGGTGTCCTCATATCTTCCCCAATGGGATGCACTGTTCACACCTTTCTTTAAGAAAGATTATGAGGACAAAGATCTGTACTTCGAACTGACTGACGAATTTAAGACCCAGCGTGAGTCATTTAATTTATATGCCCATCATATTCTTGAGATGATGGGCGCAAAGCACAAATTTGACATAAGTTCCACAGAATAAAACTACATGGCACAGTGATTAAAAAAAATTAAAACCGGCTAATTTAGAATAGTCCGGTTTTAATTTACGCTATTTGTTCTTGATATAAAAGAACGAATTCTTTCGATCATAATTAATTTCTTTATAGTTCATAATCTGCTCCGTGCTTCCTATGAACAAAATGCCATTTGTCTTTAATGAAGTATTGAATTTGCGGAACACTTCATCTTTCGCTTCCTCTGTAAAATAAATAAGTACATTCCTGCACACAATCAAATCACATTTGTCAGGATATGTATCCTTTAACAAGTTATGCTGTTTAAACTGTACCCTTGATTTAATCTCATTCGATATCTGATAAGAAGGTCCAACCTTTGTGAAATACTTCTTTTTGAAGTCATCGGGCACTGCCGCAATACTCTTCTCGTTATACAGACCTACTTTCGCTTTCTCAATCACCTGCTTATCAATATCAGTGGCTATAATGTTAATCTGGTTCAGCGGGATATGCCTTGACAATGCCATGACAAGCGAATATGGTTCATCACCTGTAGAACAGGCAGCACTCCATACTTTCAGGTTCTTACCAAATCTTCCAACAAGCTCCGGTATAATTTCCTTATCCATCAATTTCCACTGTTCCGGATTTCTGTAAAATTCAGACACATTGATTGTAAGATAGTTGACAAAATCATCAAAAACCGCCTTGTCGTCACGAAGCCTTGCCACAAACTTATCATATCCTGTCACCTTGTGTTTTGCAATCAGGGTATCAATTCGACGCTTCATCTGTTTTTCCTTATACGCGTTCAAATCAATTTTGGTCAATGCGAAAACTTCTTTTTTGAAATATTCATAATCATATACCATGAGTATTCCCCTTTCTATAATTTTTTACCCTTTCACACTCCCCGAACATTACAATTCACTCCTGTTATAAGTTTTGAAGTTTTTCCGTTAATGAACTGGAATTATAACCCAAGAACAAACACTCATATAATCGGGCAGATATTATTTACCCAATTATATGATATTAGGGCATCATATCATGCCCTAATATCATATCTTTATATAACTTTATACTTATTCTGCATCCTCTGCTTCCTGTTTCGCAATTACGGCATCAATATCAACAGACACAACGTCTGCATCATCCTCTGCCACTGTCTCTACAGGCGCTTCCTTTGTCTCCGGAACAAGCAAAGCCTTCACGCTAAGGCTAATCTTCTTTCCTTCCTCATTGAAATCAACAACCTTTGCCGTCACTTCCTGACCTACTGACAATACATCAGAAGGCTTCTCAATATGCTCCTTTGCTATCTGTGAAACATGAAGCAGCGCATCAATACCCGGCTCAAGCTCCACAAATGCACCAAAATCTGTCATTCTTGCAACTCTGCCTGTCACTTCATTGCCTACTGCATATTTGGTAGAAGCATTCTTCCAAGGGTTGGAATCATCAAACTTGAGCGACAATGCAACCTTGGTTCCATCAATATCCTTAATCAATACTTTCAGTGTCTCACCAACCTTGAATACCTTCTTGGGATTCTCAACACGTCCCCAGGACATCTCTGAGATATGAAGCAGGCCATCCACACCGCCAAGGTCAATAAATGCACCAAAGTCTGTGACATTCTTTACAGTACCTTCCACAATATCGCCAGCGCTGATTCGCTCAAATAACTCTTTCTGCATCTCTGCCTTCTTTGCCACGATAAGCTGCTTGCGGTCACCGATATATCTTCTTCTCTTTGGATTGTACTCGCTGATAACAAACTCAATTTCCTGTCCGGCATACTTGCTTAAGTCTTTCTCGTATACATCGGATACAAGACTAGCAGGGATAAAGATACGAACCTCATCCACTACAACACTTAAACCACCGTCCAGTACCTGTGATACCTTTGCCGCCAATACTTCCTTGTTGTTAAACGCTTCTTCGATTCTCTTGTTGCCCCTGTCTGCGGCAAGTCTCTTGTAGGTAAGGAGAACCTGTCCCTCACCGTCATTTACTTTCAGAACCTTGACTTCCATCTTGTCACCAGAATTGATAATTGTTGTAAGGTCGACATTTGGCTCATTGGTGTACTCGTTACGTGTAAGAATACCATCTGACTTGTAACCGATATTAAGGATTGCTTCATCCGGCTTCACGTCGATGACTGTACCTTCAATTACCTCTCCTGTATGAATAGTTTTTAATGATTCTT
>ERZ778504.605-NODE-605-length-35808-cov-7.427069_pt1 | contig 35808 bp, 28 predicted proteins | sample MGYA00510046_ERZ778504 | MGnify/ENA primary metagenome ERZ778504 (study PRJEB29527, sample SAMN07138964) | mouse gut metagenome | material: feces | host: mouse | place: China:Nanjing | collected 2016-01-25 ...
ATCCGACATACTATGTCATAGAAGTGCCATACTTGAAAAAAGAAATACAACATCTGTTTTCCATAATCTAAATAATCACTTCGTTAATAAATTGTGCAAGCATTGTAACACTGTTGTCATATTCAACACCTACCTTTGCAGTGTATTAGGAATAAATCTTTATTTAAATCAAATCCAAAATCACACACAGTCATAACAAATAGTAATTAGAAATATAATAGTGCGGAGCGAGAGCCCCGCACTATTTCTTTTATAGAACAATCTTTTTAGGACAGGTAGAAATACAAAACAAGCTATACTTTGACGGCTGTAAAAAGGGTCAGCGGATCAATGTGTAAAAACAGTTTAAAAAAAAGGATAGAAGCGCCGGGAAGGGCGCACCGTGATATATAACAAAGTTATTAGCCTGCCACAGATTGCCCCAAGTCGGCCTCTAATCAGATATCTCGCCCTTATTACTTTGTTCCTTACACTTCAACCGGGGTTTGCAGTTGCTCCTAAAAAACTGACGCGGACGAAACTTGAATATGTTTCGTCCGCGCTTTATGAAATCCGGCATCCATTAAATAAATAATAGTGACCCCGGAATATATGATTTTAATACAATGACTCTATGCGCTTGAGGTTTTCCTCATCCTGCAGATTGTAATAGCAGTTACGTAGGAGCGATAGTGCATCACCCATGTTATCTGGGTCAAGCTCGTATGCTTTCTCAAGATATGTGGTGGCCTCACGGAAGAGGGGATTGACCTCATTGACACGACGCTCGTTATACTGAGCAACAGGGAGGGCGGAAATCTCGTCATCAATACGGAATGCCTTGTTGCAAAGCTGACGTCCATACTGGAGCTGAGCCTGCGCATTCTCAGGATTAAGCTCGATAGCACGTTTATAGTTTTCTACAGCTTTGTCATGATTTTCCTGTGAGTCATAAAGCACACCAAGTACATAGTATAGTTGACCGTTGTTAGGATCGGCCTGAATATATTTTTCAAGCATCTGCTGCGCTTCTGCAAACTCCTTGTTGGCAATCTTATTGTTGATCATATAGCCGATATAACTATTGTCCTCGGAACCATAAAGAGGATAAGCCTGCTCTGCATAATATGCCATTTTGGCGGCATCATGATTGTTGTTATATGCAACGGCTATTGCATAGTCATAGATATTTTTCTTAGTATATCCCTTGGCTATCGCATTGTCAAACGCATTGAGGGCGTCATCAAACTGATTTGCCTGCCATGCGGCGAGCCCCATATTGTAATAGATATCGCTTGCAGAGGAGTCGGGCAATGCTGCCGGAGCATTTTCACCAAGCACCGGATTGGAGGGAATAGCCATATACATTTCCCATGCCTTATAGGCGTCAGGATAATCGGCAACCTGCCAAAGATTGACAGCCGCTACGTTGAGATCCTTGTGATGGTTCTTGATCAGATTGATTGCATCTTTGGAATACTTGGGCTTGATTTTCCCTTTTTCATTGGGTATCGAGTCGAGCGGCAGGGCTTTGAGAAGGTAATCGAATGAATTCATGAGAGCATTGCCGATAACTTTGTCATCGACCTGCTTGCCCATTTTCTTCATCACTTCCTGATTGTCGTAGAAGTCCATGCCGCCTTTGCCTGCGACGAACCATACGTAGGCGTGACCGGCTGTCTCTTCGTTTGTAAAAGCAGGTTTCAGCTTGTCGAGCTTTTCAGGATACTTGTCGACCGACGATTTCATTTCGCGCTCAACCTCTTTCACTAAGGAGTTCTGTGCTACGGCGGTAAGACCGGCAAAAAGGCATACGCCCAAAACGCTTAATTTTTTCATGACTTGAGTTTATGAAGTAAGTAATACTTTTAATTAAGAATTATCGAGCTATGCCCGATAATTTTGATAAAATTAACCAACAAAAGGCTAATTACAAAATTAATAACAAAAAAACAATAAAAACTGCTCATTTTGTCTGCCATAATGACAAAAAACGGCTGCATTATGACTCGTAAATGATTTTTTATTTTTAATCATGCGCCGGGCAGAAGAATTTTCACAGGACTCTCCTGCCCGACGGAATATTGTTGTTATTAAAGTTCGCTGTCAGAACTTTCGCTGTTTTCATCATCTATTTCATCAACAACATCATCGTCAATGATATCGTTGACTGTCTCATCGGCTTCAAGCACTTCGGCATCAGCGTCAATCACTTCTGCTTCTTCCTCAGGATCCGCATCAACACAACATACCGATGCGATTTCATCGCCCCTCTTATCGAGGTTGATGAGACGCACACCTTGAGTAGCTCGTCCCATAACGCGGATATCTGTGACGTGAAGACGCAGAGTAATTCCTGATTTATTGATGATTACAAGGTCGTTATCATCGTTTACGCTCTTAAGTGTAACGAGATGTCCGGTTTTTTCAGTCACATTGATTGTCTTTACGCCCTTGCCGCCGCGGTTGGTCACGCGGTAGTCGTCAAGAAGCGAGCGCTTGCCATAGCCTTTTTCCGAAACCACCATCACATTATTGGTCGTATCCGCCCTCATGCATATCATGCCGATGATTTCATCGGAAGGATCCGCATCAAGTGTCATGCCGCGCACACCCGTGCTGACACGACCCATGCAACGCACTTTTGATTCATGGAAGCGGATAGCACGTCCGTTGCGGTTAGCCATCAATATTTCCGAGTTTCCGTCGGTAAGGTCTACACCTATAACCTGGTCTCCTTCGCGTATTACAATCGCTTTCTTACCCTTGACATTGATGCGTGCGTACTCTGCAAGCGACGTTTTCTTGATAATGCCCTTGCGGGTAGCAAACACGAGATAGTGGCTGTCGACAAAATCATTGTCGTCAAGCTGCTTGCAGCTGATAAACGCATTGACGGCATCTCCCGGCTCGATATTGAGCAGATTCTGTATTGCACGGCCTTTAGTGTTTTTCGCGCCTTCGGGAAGCTCGTAAACCTTGAGTTTGTAGACGAGACCTTTCTGCGTGAAGAAAAGCATATTTGAATGCATTGACGCAAGGTAGATATACTCGATGAAGTCTTCCTCGCGCGCCTTGCTGCCTCGTGAGCCGACACCGCCACGATTCTGGGCACGGAATTCGCTCAGCGGCGTACGTTTGATATATCCCAGATGCGATATGGTGATAATCATATCGTCATCGGCATAAAAGTCTTCGGCATTGAATTCGCCTGCGGTATAATCGATTTCCGTACGACGTTCGTCACCATATTGGTCACGGACTTCGATAAGCTCTGACTTTATGAGCTCGCGGCACACATGATCGTCATTGAGGATAAGCTCAAGTTCAGCGATAGTTTTCTGAAGTTCGTCGTAACGCTCTCGCAGTTTGTCCTGTTCCAGACCGGAGAGCTGTTTGAGTCGCATTTCGACAATTGCCGAAGTCTGCACATCGGTAAGGTCGAAGCGGCTTGCAAGAGTCGCCTTTGCCTCTTCGACTGTGGCAGAAGCGCGGATTATGCGGATTACTTCATCGATATTCTGCGATGCAATAATCAGGCCTTCGAGTATATGAGCCTGGCGCTGAGCCTCTGCAAGATCAAATTTCGTACGACGTATAACCACTTCATGGCGATGGTCAATAAACGACTGCAGGAGGTCTTTGAGATTGAGCAGTTTCGGACGTCCGCCAACGAGAGCCACGTTGTTGACTGAGAACGAAGCCTGAAGCTGCGACATTTTGTAGAGCTTGTTGAGCACAACATTTGAATTAGCGTCACTCTTGAGCTTAATGACAATGCGCATACCCTCTATGCTGCTCTCGTCAGAAAGATCGGCTATGCCGTCGATTTTCTTTTCATTGACAAGCTCGGCGATATATTTGACGAGCTCGGCCTTATTGACTCCGTAAGGTATTTCGGTGACAATTATATTCTCGTGCTCGGCCTCTACCTCAATTTCCACTTTCGAGCGAATTATGATGCGGCCGCGTCCTGTCTCAAACGCGTCCTTGACTCCGTTGTAACCGTAGATGATACCGCCGGTGGGAAAGTCAGGCGCCGAGATATATCTCATCAACTCGGGAATAGTGAGCTCCGGATTGTCGATAAGAGCCACACAAGCGTTGATTGACTCGGTAAGGTTATGAGGGGGCATATTGGTTGCCATACCCACTGCAATACCGGAAGCTCCGTTAACGAGCAGATTGGGGAAGCGGGTCGGGAGCACGACGGGCTCCTTGCGGGAGTTATCGTAGTTTGGCTGGAAGTCGACCGTATCCTTGTCGATATCAGCAAGCATCTCCTCTCCTATTTTCTTGAGACGCACCTCCGTATAACGCATTGCAGCCGCCGAGTCACCGTCAACCGAGCCGAAGTTACCCTGGCCGTCGACAAGAAGGTAACGCAAAGCCCACGGCTGGGCGAGGCGCACCACCGTGCCATATATAGAAGAGTCGCCGTGAGGGTGATACTTACCCATTACTTCACCCACGCAGTTGGCTGATTTCTTATAGGGGTGATTGGAGGTGTTGCCCATCTCGTTCATACCGAACAGCACGCGGCGGTGCACCGGCTTCAGACCATCTCTGACATCGGGAAGAGCACGCGACACTATTACCGACATCGAATAGTCGATATAGGCCGTTTTCATCTCGTTTTCAATATTGATTTTTAAAATCCTATCTTCTTCTAACATTGTTATATAATAGTTAATGTTTTATTTTTCCATCGCACCGCTCACAATAGCAAGCATCGCAAACCGCCATACATAACGCAATGACAATTAAGCCGATACTCACGACAAGAGCGTTTAATTATCTTAATTGCCTGTAAAATATCATACAAAGATAATGATTTCTGTCGATAAAATTGTAATTTTGACAAGTGTAATTTGAACCGCCCGATTAAATAAATGTTAATTTTATAAAGCGCCAATATTTTAACAGTTTTCCTTGCAAACACCGCCGTTTTTTCAAGCCGGCAAAGGATCAAATGATTTTTGGCACAATTATTGCTATCATAGCATACATACATCTATTATCTAATATAACATCCTACAGATTAACATAGACAACAATATATGGAAATCAATTTCTCCAATGACTTCAAGACGGCTCTCGACAACTCACGCAACGAGGCTGTAAGACACAACAGCTCGATGGTAATGCCATCGCACCTGTTGCTTGCACTGATTTCTGACCCCACATCGAGGGTAAGCGCCCTTATCGAGCGACTCGCCCGCGACGTGTCAGTATATCAATTGTCACAGGAACTCGACAACGCGCTTTTCGAGACTGCCGTACATGACAGCGACGACATCACTATATCAGATCTTGCCAACCGCCTTGTAAAGCTTTCTGTGCTTGAGGCCCGCAATCTCAAGAGCAACGTGGTCGATGTAGAACACATTCTGATGGCGATATTTCACAATTCGGAAGTGCAGCAGCAGGATTTCATCAAACCGTTCCTGCGTGCGGGTGTCACATACGAGGCTCTCTACAAAGCCTTGTCAAACAAAGCTGACGCGCCGCAGGCAGGAGCCGGAGCCACTGACGATGACGACGATGACGACGATGATGATTACGCTCCCGATTCGGGCAACCAGCGCCCGACGGGCAATTCACGCACCCAGTCGAAATCAAATACCGGCGACACTCCGGCTCTTGACAAATTCGGCAACGACATGACAAAACTTGCCGAAGCCGGAAAACTTGATCCGGTAATCGGACGCGATGTCGAAATCGAACGTCTGGCGCAGATACTTTCTCGCCGCAAAAAAAACAATCCGGTGCTCATCGGTGAACCCGGTGTCGGCAAGTCAGCCATTGTTGAGGGACTTGCCCTGAGAATAGTGCAGCGCAAGGTGTCGCGTATACTTTTCGACAAGCGCGTGATTTCGCTTGACATGGCATCGCTGGTGGCCGGCACTAAATATCGCGGCCAGTTTGAGGAACGGCTCAAATCCGTGCTAAACGAACTTTCGAAGAATGACAATATCATTCTTTTCATCGACGAACTTCACACCATTGTTGGCGCAGGCAACGCCGCCGGTTCGATGGACGCCGCAAACCTCCTGAAGCCGGCGTTGGCTCGTGGCGAAATACAGTGCATCGGCGCCACTACCCTCGATGAATACCGCAAGAACATCGAGAAGGACGGAGCGCTTGAACGCCGTTTTCAGAAAGTCACCGTAGAACCGACCAGTGCCGACGAAACCCTTACGATACTCCGAAGCATCAAGGATAAATATGAGGATCACCACAATGTCACATACACACCAGAAGCCATCGAAGCCTGCGTGTCGCTGACCGAACGATATGTGTCTGACCGCAACTTCCCGGACAAAGCTATCGACGCGATGGACGAAGCGGGTTCGCGCGTGCATGTAACCAATATTGCGGTGCCTGAGGAAATAGAATCGATCGAGCAGCAGATTGTCGAAGCCGGACAGTCGAAAATCAAGGCAGCCCAGTCACAGAACTTCGAGAAAGCGGCAGCCTACCGCGACACTGAACAGCAGCTCAGAAAACAGCTTGAAGCCGCAAAACAGAAGTGGCAGGAGCATCTTGAGCAGCACCGCGAGACTGTTGACGAGGAAAAGGTCGCAGAAGTCGTGGCAATGATGACCGGAGTACCGGTGCAGCGGGTGGCCCAGGCCGAAGGTGCCCGCCTCAAAGCGATGGCTCCCCAGCTCAAGAATGCAATCATCGGACAGGACAAGGCTATCGACAAGATAGTAAAAGCCATACAGCGCAACCGCGTAGGTCTCAAAGACCCCAACAAGCCGATAGGCACATTCATGTTCCTCGGCCCAACCGGTGTCGGCAAAACACATCTTGCCAAGAAACTCGCCGAATATCTGTTTGACTCGGCCGATACTCTGATACGCATTGACATGAGCGAATACATGGAAAAATTCACCGTGTCACGCCTTGTCGGAGCGCCTCCCGGATATGTTGGCTATGAGGAGGGCGGACAGCTCACCGAGAAAGTGCGCCGTCGCCCCTACTCCGTCGTGCTTCTTGACGAAATCGAGAAAGCGCACCCCGATGTGTTCAATCTCCTTTTGCAAGTGCTTGACGAAGGACGCCTGACTGACTCGCTCGGACGCAAAATCGACTTCAAGAATACATTGATTATCATGACGTCGAATATCGGCACCCGCCAGCTCAAAGACTTCGGCTCGGGCGTAGGTTTCGCAACACGCACCGACAACAAAGACTATGAGCAGAGCGTAATTCAGAAAGCTCTCAACAAGGCATTCGCTCCTGAATTTCTCAACCGAGTCGACGATATAATCATGTTTGACTCGCTTGACAAAGAAGCTATCTACAAGATTATCGATATCGAGCTTGCCGGCTTCTACAAGCGCATCGACACTCTTGGCTACAAGCTCAACATATCGGATCGTGCAAAAAGCTTTATCGCCGACAAGGGCTACGACCGAGAATACGGCGCACGCCCGCTGAAACGCGCAATCCAGAAGTATCTCGAGGACGCACTTGCCGAACTCATCATCGACGCCACAATCCATTACGGCGATACCATCGCCGTCGACCTGAACGATGATGGCACTGACATCGTCACCCACATTATTCCCGTCTCAAAATCTCTCCCGTCAGGCGAATAAGGATATGACCGAATTCCAACTGCAAAAATGTCAGTTTATTTAACTTTATTTCAGAAAAAATGTCACACTTTGAAGTGTGGCATTTTTTTTGTATTTGTTATTAGAGACGGGAGACTATGCTCCGCAATCTGATTTTAATTGACAAATACTAAAAATCATATAAAACTATGCAAAAAGGAACAATTGGGGTTACTACCGAAAACATTTTCCCCGTAATCAAAAAATTTCTTTACAGCGACCACGAGATATTTCTTCGCGAACTTGTATCCAATGCAATCGATGCGACCCAGAAGCTGAAAACACTTTCGTCGTTTGGCGAATACAAAGGAGAACTGGGCGATATGAACGTACGTGTCACTGTCGACAAAGAGGCGGGCACACTGACCGTGTCTGACCACGGCATCGGCATGACAGCAGAGGATATCGAGAAATACATCAACCAGATTGCATTCTCGGGAGCTGAAGAATTCCTCAAAAAATACAAAGACACCGCCAACGCCATAATCGGACATTTCGGACTTGGCTTCTACTCGGCATTCATGGTGGCGAAAAAAGTCGTAATCCGTTCACTCTCATATAAGGATGGATCAAAAGCTGTGCAATGGGAATGCGACGGTTCTCCGGAGTTCTCGATGGAGGAAATCGATAAGGCGGAACGCGGTACGGATATCATACTCTACATTGATGATGACAACAAGAATTATCTTGAGCAATCTGAAATTGACGCACTGCTCAAGAAGTATTGCCGCTTCCTTCCGGTACCTGTCATATCAGGCAAGGAGCAGGAATGGAAAGACGGCAAGTACGTCGACACCGACCGCGACCGCATAATCAACTCAACCGAGCCGTTATGGCTTAAGAAGCCTGCCGATCTGACCGATGATGACTATCTCAAATTCTACCACGACCTCTATCCCGGCCAGGATGACCCGCTGTTCTGGATTCATCTCAACGTAGATTATCCCTTCACGCTCACCGGCATACTCTATTTCCCGAAAATCAAAAACAACATCGAGGTAACCAAAAACCGCATACAGCTCTACTGCAATCAGGTCTATGTAACCGACTCGGTAGAAGGGGTTGTGCCTGAATTCATGATGTTGCTTCAGGGTGTCATCGACTCTCCCGACATACCTCTTAACGTGTCACGCTCATATCTCCAGAGCGACTCGGCCGTCAAGAAGATTTCCGGATATATAACCAAGAAAGTAGCCTCTCGACTTGAAGAAATATTCAAGAACGACCGCAATGACTTTGAGGCCAAATGGGACGACATCAAGATATTCATCGAATACGGCATGCTCACCGACCAGAAATTCTGTGACTCAGCGATGAAATTCGTGCTTCTTAAAGATGTCGACAACAAATATTTCACCCTTGAAGAATACCGCACTCTGATTGAACCGCAACAGACCGACAAGGACGGAACAGTTATCTATCTCTACGCGACTGACAAAACCGCTCAATACAACTACATCCGCTCAGCACAAGACCGCGGATACTCCGTGCTGCTGATGGACGGTCAGCTTGACAGCCATTTCATCGGTCTGCTCGAGCAGAAAATCGAGAAAAGCCACTTCGTGCGTGTCGACTCTGATATCATTGACAATCTCATCAGAAAAGAGGACAAGAAAGAGGCTGACCTCACGCCGCTGCAGCGCAACATACTGTCCACACTCTTCCAGTCGCAGATACCGGCTGTAGAGGGTGCCAATTTCATCGTAACATTTGAGGCGCTCAACTATCAGGACAATCCTGTTGTCATCACTCAGAACGAGTATATGCGTCGCATGAAAGAGATGGCCGCAATGCAGCCCGGCATGAATTTCTATGGCGAACTTCCCGACAGCTACAATCTCATTGTAAACACCGAGCAATCACTCGTAAAACGCATCAAAGAAGCTGCTGACGAAGCTCTTGAGGCAAAGGTACTCCCGATGCAGACAGAGATTGACTCGAAAAACGAGGAGATAACACGACTCCGTGAAAGCAAGGAAGAAGCCGACAAGACCAAATCGACCGAACTTGAAAAAGAGGTTGGCGCTATCCGCGAAAACATGTCAAAACAGATTAGCGAATATGCCGCGACACAACCGCTGGTAAAACAGCTCATCGATCTCGCACTCCTCGGCAACGGCCTGCTCAAGGGCGCGCAACTCAGCGACTTCATACGCCGCTCCGTAGAGTTGCTCTGACAACTGACATACATTTGAAATTACCGAAGTCCGGCTCCTGTGATGAAGCCGGACTTCTGCTTTATTTCTATTCTGCAATTGTTATCACAGGTGTCAGAATGCCTCGCCGATAGCGAAAAGTATGCCGGAAGTATGTCGTCCGAATCCGTAGTCGATACGTGCGTTGACATTGTGCTTGAACTCAAACCGGAGTCCGATACCGAAATTCGGCAGCCATTCGGGCTTGATATCCTCACGCCGGAACTCTCTCGGAGCCGCGAACAGCGCTGCCCCTCCAATCCATGCCGTAGCGCCGAGACGGCGATAAATATTCTGTCGGTATTCAAGCTGCGATGCAATCTGGCAGTTGTCGATATATGAGCCCATATAGTAGCCACGCATGCGTATGCCGTCAGAGGCTATCATCTCACGCATTGTCCACGGCGTGTGCGAGGTGTTGAAACTCGCATAGAGGTCATAGGCAAGCACAGCGCCGCGCCAAAGGCGGAAATAGGTGTTGGCAATGAACGTGTGATTGAAGAATGACGCCGGCGCTGAACCCAGTGCTTTCCAGAAAAACATCGGGCGATAAGCCAAGTGCAGTCCGCGTGTGGGGGTGAGCAGATTGTCGCGGGTGTCAAATTCAAACGATGCACCGACTCCCGTCACGTAATACTGCCGTCTCTCGCCGAGCATGTACTCAGGGTTCTGTATATCACGCGCGTCGGTATAGTCGGCATGCAGACACAGTCCCGCATAGAAATTACGGCTTAACTTGTAGATATAGTCAGCCTGAAGGTCAATCTGCCGTCTGTCATAGCGCGATTTTGGATTATTGGCTGTCTGTTCGGAGTTTATACCCCAGAAATCAAGACGTTTCCGATAAAGCTCTATCTTATAGCTCAGGCGTGAGCGCCGGTCAGGAAAGAGATTGTTGCCTTTAAGCGTCAGTACATAGAAACCGTTGAGCGATGCATTTATTGACATAAACACATCTGACGGTTGCATGACCGAGTCTCTGCGGTCAACGCGATAAAGCGCCGTTAGAGCACCGCCGATACCAAACCCCGCCTCTCGTGTATATGACGGAGTAATTGCAAAACTCATGTCAATCGGCTTTTCATGCGTGCGGTCGACATTTCCGCGGATAAGAGTCGAGAGATAACGGCGCGCCCATTGCGGTGCCCAATAGAGCAGCCCGATGGAATCGGCATAATTGGTCTCGCGCGAAATGAAGTCAACCGACATCCTGCCCTTTGTAACAGTTGCGGAGTCACCCGGCAGACGTTTGTCCTTTCCTACAGGCGGAATCTTGAAATATGGATTAGTTATAATATTGCCCGCATCACTGACCTGCGTATCCACAACAATTGTGGTGTCGGAAGGATTAACCGCCGACACCACAACGTGTATCATTAAAATGAATACTGACAATATTGCTACGCGAGCCTTGTTCATATCAAAACATCACGCAAGCTTTATTTGATTTCTGTTGCCTCTACATCTTCGACACCATCATTTGAAGAAGCTGTGCCGGAAGACGCCTCGGCATCGGTGTCAGATCCGTCATTTTCCGGCTCATCTTTCTTATCTTCGGCAGCCTTTTTATCGGCAGCCTCACGCGCTGCAAGGATTTCGTCGGTGCGTGATGTCCACTGACGTTTTCCGAAAATTTTCTCGACATCTTCTGTGAATATGACTTCTCGGCTTATGAGCACGCCGGCAAGCTCTGTAAGGCCTTCCGAATGCTCGCTGAGTATCTGCTTCGCACGCTCATACTGCTCAGAGATGATACGAGACACCTCCTCGTCGATAATTCGGGCACGCTCTCCGGAATAAGGCTTGGAGAATCCATAGTCCGAACCGGTCGAGTCATAGTAACAGAGATTGGGAAGACGGTCGCTCATACCATAATAAACCACCATGGCGTAAGCCTGCTTGGTGACACGTTCAAGGTCGTTGACCGCACCAGTCGATATGCGTCCGAGAAACAGTTCTTCTGCTGCGCGTCCGCCGAGGGTAGCACACATCTCGTCGAGAAGCGCCTGGGAAGGCGTTATCTGTCGCTCTTCAGGCAGATACCATGCCGCACCGAGAGCCTTGCCGCGGGGCACGATTGTAACTTTAATAAGAGGATTGGCATAACGTAAATGCCATGATATAGTGGCGTGACCCGCCTCATGAATGGCTATAGAGCGTTTCTCCTCGTCAGTCGTGATTTTAGAGCGCTTCTCGAGGCCGCCGACAATACGGTCGACAGCATCGATGAAGTCCTGTTTTTCTACAGATTTCTTGTTGTGACGCGCTGCGATAAGCGCAGCCTCGTTGCAGACATTCGCTATATCGGCACCGGAAAATCCCGGAGTCTGCCGTGCAAGCAACTCGATATCCACAGAGTCGTCGATCTTGATTTTCTTAAGATGCACTTTGAATATGGCGACGCGGTCGTTGAGGTCGGGAAGCTCAACGTAAATCTGACGGTCGAAACGTCCGGCACGCATAAGCGCTTTGTCAAGAATATCGGCACGGTTGGTTGCAGCGAGGATAATCACACCGCTGTTTGACCCGAAGCCGTCCATTTCGGTGAGCAACTGGTTGAGCGTATTCTCCCGCTCGTCGTTAGCGCCCATATTGGGATTTTTGCCACGCGCACGGCCTACGGCGTCAATCTCGTCGATGAACACTATACACGGAGCTTTTTCCTTTGCCTGACGGAAAAGGTCACGCACACGCGACGCACCCACACCGACAAACATCTCGACAAAATCCGAGCCCGACATCGAGAAGAAAGGTACATTGGCCTCACCGGCCACCGCTTTTGCAAGCAGAGTCTTACCTGTGCCGGGAGGGCCTACGAGCAACGCGCCCTTGGGTATCTTGCCGCCGAGATCGGTATATCTCTGCGGATTTTTGAGAAACTCTACAATCTCCTCTATTTCAGTCTTTGCTTCCGACAGTCCGGCCACATCTTTGAATGTCACCTTATTGGGGCCGTCCTTGTCAAAAATCTGGGCTTTTGACTTGCCGACAGAGAACACGCCTCCGCCGCTTCCGTCGCGCCCTGACATACGCCTCATAATCAGAATCCAGAACACAATAAGCAGCACTATAGGGCCGAACGACCATATATATGTGCCGATGCTGCTTCCCTCCTCATACTGCACCGGGGCATTGAAGCGGCCGGAGCTTTTCCAGCCTTTTATTTCACGCTGAAACTCGCCGACATCGCCGATTTTTGTCCAGATCTTGGGCTCCTGACTACGTCCGGGAGTAAACTGGCTCGCCGGGAATATCGCAGAAGCCAGCGAATCGGAAAGATAAGCTGTCGCACGACCTTTCTTTGTGTCAATCACAAGCTTTGTTATGCCTGACAGATTATGCCGCGCACTGTCGTCAGGTGCGACCAAATTCTCAAATTCGGTATAGTTCTCTTCTTTTTCGATTGTATTGTCATCAAGATAAAATATACCGGCAAGGAAAAGGAGTATGATCGCATACATCCAGAACATGCTGAATTTTATCTGTCTTTTCTTGGGGTTTGGTCCGGGCATAATTTAAATGAGTTTTTGCAATATATTGTGGAGAATATACACTTCTGTAGATATGGCTCGTCGACCGTCGACATCAGTCAAGATCGGGAATGTCGGTTACCACCGCATCGCTCCAGAGATCTTCGAGATTGTAGCGCTGACGTATCTCGGGGCGGAACACATGCACGAATATGTCGCCATAATCAATCACAACCCATTCGGCATTGGAATATCCGTCATAGTTGTAGGGTTTAACTCTGCGTTGCTCAAGAAGATGCTCGCGCACATTGTCAGCGATAGCGTTGACCTGCATTGATGATGACCCTTCGCAGATGATGAATTTAGATGCCGCCGCGCCTTCGATATGGCTCATGTCAACGACTGTGATGTTATGTCCTTTTTTATCTTGGATACCGTCGATAATCAGTTGGTCGATGTTGTTGTTTTCGCTCATCAAGAGATTTTTATATTATGCGTTAAAATACTCGGTTACAGTTGAAACTCAATTATGGTTTTGGCTCACAAAGTTAATAAAAATTTTGCGTAGCGTTTTAACTATAACAACAAAAAAAGGAAAAAAGTCGAATAGAATGTTAAAATGATTGTCATCACTATTCGTAACGCAAAATTGAAGCCGGTTTCAGACGTGAAATAATCATTGACGGGAGCGCCATCACGGCTGTAGCAATGACAATCGCGGCTGCATTCAGAGCCAGCACCTGCCAGATTGTGATTTTCGCGGGAACAAACGAGATATAATACGACTCCGGATCGAGTGGCAGCAGATGAAACTGCTGTTGCAGCAATATCAGAGCCAAAGCCACAATATTGCCAACCACAAGCCCTTTAACTAGCACTTTCAGGTCAAGAAGAATAAACACTCGGCGTATCATTGAATTCGTGGCGCCGAGCATCTTGAGCGTCCCTATCATATTGATCCGTTCCAGTATAAGAATTATCAGTGATGCAATAAGTGTGAACGACGATATCGCTGTCATAAGCACAAGTATCACCACAACATTCGTGTCAAGAAGTGAGAGCCAGTTGAAATACACGGCTCCAGTACGAATAATGTTATCGGCATCAAGGTATTGAGTAAGCTGATGCGAATAGCAGGCCTGCGCGAGTGATGCCTGAAGCGACTGCCATGCCGGTACAATTTCTTCAAAGTCGAGACCGGTCACCTCCAGAGCGGCAGCACATCCGTCAGGAATACCTGCGAGTTTTCGCAATACCGACTGTGGGGCGTAAGCCACCACCTTGTCATACTCGCCGAAACCTGAGTCATATATCGCCGCTATCTTGAAATTGCGGATACGCATTTTGTCGGCGACAAAAAAGCAGGTGTTGATTTTATCTCCGACATTCAGTCCGAGCTGGCCGGCCACGACAGAAGATATGATGATGCTGTTGGGGTCATCGCCATTTTCGGGAACCGCACCGTCGACAATATTTCCGTTTATAAAACCTGCGTGTCCATCGCCACCGTATCCGCGAAACGCCACTGCGACAAAATCGCTGTCAGTCTTTAACATCGCAGGCATCTTCACGCACTCCCCGACCACTGCGCCGGGCAACACTGATTTTATCACCGACTCAACTTGCGCCACATTTTCAATCAGCGGCTGCGCGGAAACTATATCGGCCGACTGAGCCTGCACCGTGAGCTGCGCGTCAAACCCCACAAGCTTGTTGATAATCTCATGCTTAAACCCCGAAGTTATAGCTATGGTAATAAGCATAATCACCACCGACAGCACAACGCCGGCAGTTGAAATCCGTATCGACGTGCGCGTACGGTTGCCTTTGCCGTCACCGAGTCTCAGACGCCGGGCTATATATAAGTCAACACGCATGACAATATCGACAGACAATATCGGTTAGAATATCCACTGCTTGATTGACATCTCAGCGGTCGACACGTCCGGGATATGCCTTCAATGCCTCCCGGAGCACGACGAGAGCCTGCGCTAAATCCTCCTTGTTGAGAACGTAGGCCATGCGCACCTCGTTTTTGCCATGGTCGGGATGAGCATAGAACCCCGATGCCGGAGCCATGAACACTGTCGCTCCTTCATACTGAAAATCGCTCAGACACCACGAACAGAATTTCTCTGCATCATCGACAGGCAGGCTTACTACCGTGTAGAACGCGCCCATAGGTATGGGAGAATAGCACCCGGGGATGCGGTTAAGGCCGTCGATAAGGAATTTACGCCGCTCGACATACTCATTATATGTCATCAGCATGTAGTCGCGGGAAGCATCAATCGAAGCTTCAGCCACTATCTGCCCCAACAAGGGCGGACTGAGGCGAGCCTGACAGAATTTCATTACATTCTTCTTTAGCTCCTTATGCTTTGTGATGATTGCTCCGATTCGGATGCCGCATTCACTATAGCGCTTCGACACGGAGTCAATCAGCACCACCTGTTCTTCAATTCCTTTGAGATGGAATGCCGAAATATACGGCGCCCCCGTATAGCAGAACTCGCGATAAACCTCGTCGGAAAACAGAAACAGGTCATGTTTCTTGACAAGGTCGCGTATCTGATTCATCTCTTTCTGGGTGTAGAGATAGCCTGTAGGGTTATTGGGATTGCATATAAGTATGCCTCTCGTCCTGTCGGTGATCAGTTCCTCAAACTTCGATACAGGGGGCAAGGCGAATCCCTCCTCTATTGACGACGGCACAGTGACAATCTTCGCTCCGGCCGAAATAGCAAATGCCATGTAATTGGCATAAGCGGGCTCCGGCACTATGATTTCATCGCCGGGATCAAGACACGCCATAAAAGCGAACAGCACCGCTTCCGAACCGCCGGTCGTGACGATTATGTCGTCGACATCCACATTAATGTTGAAACTCTGATAATACTGCTGCAACTTCTTGCGCAATGACAGCAAGCCCTCCGATGGGCTGTATTCAAGAGTTGTGCGGTCGATATGCTTGAGTGCTTCAAGCCCTTCGGCAGGCGACGGCAGGTCGGGCTGTCCGATATTAAGATGATATACTTTGACACCTTTGGCCTTTGCCTGATTGCTCAACGGCACAAGTTTGCGTATGGGTGATGCGGGCATAAGTTCGCCGCGCTGCGATATACGGGGCATATTATATGTATATGTGTTAGCGTTATTAATATTGCTGACATTGCGGTCAGGCTGATGAACGGATATGTGTATAACAAATTATTCCGCGAATGTTTCGCATGCCGCGCCTGCAATATCATGCAAAAATAGTAAATTTTAAGTTAAGAACATAACCTCAGCCGTTTTTTTATTTCAAAATTGTTTTCAATTTTATTATCTTTGCATTCAATTTATACCGATATGCTACGTTTTTTAAAGAACATACTGCAACTTGCAATCAATCCGTCAAGAGGCTGGGAAGATGTGTCGCATGACGCGGCTGAGCCTGCCGCATTGTGCCGCGACGGGCTGTATCCTCTTCTGGCCATAACGGCACTGTCTTGTGTAGGCGGCTTTTGGAAAATGGACTCAGCCACTACTCTGATTGCCGTGATACAGAACGCAATAGTGACATTCACCGCCTATTTCGCAACCATGTTCTTTGCGGAATTCACTATGGGACTGGCAATGGACCGCATATGTGACAAAGAGCCGTCGCCACGCAAGAATTCGACTGTAGTAATCTACTCAATTGCCATTCTTGCCATAATCAATATCATAATCAACATCATACCGCTCGACCTTGCCGTGCTGAGATTTCTGCCGATATATGTCGGATTCATCATTTACAAAAGCATGCGCTATCTGTCGGTGTCTCAGGACAAGACCGGCCATTACATGTTTCTGACCATATTCTCGATCATAATCCCGCCTTACCTGCTGATGTTTGTGTTTGACATTATCAAACCATGACCGCGGTCAGTGACGTTATATTACCGAATGACAACCATAATGACGAAATGAAACTTGCTAAAGACATAAATATAAAAAACAAACGCGCCACTTTCGACTATGCGATAGGCGACACGTTCACTGCGGGGATTGTGCTGACCGGAACTGAAATCAAGTCAGTAAGAATGGGCAAAGCATCGCTCGTCGACACATTCTGTTATGTGGAGAAAGGCGAAGTGTGGGTCAAAAACATGTATATTGCCGAATATTTCTATGGCACCTACAACAACCACAACGCCCGCCGCGACCGCAAGCTGCTGCTAAACCGCAAAGAGATAGCAAAACTTGAGAAATCGGGCAAGGAGACAGGATTTACAATCATACCATTGCGCATGTTTATCAATGAGCGCGGCCTCGCAAAACTCGTTATAGGCATTGGCCGTGGCAAAAAGGAATATGACAAGCGACAGTCAATCAAGGAGCGTGAGGACAAGCGCTCGATGGCACGCATGTTTGAGAAAGGCTGAATCACGCCTTTTCCATCACTACAAGCACCTGCTCTCCCCCTTTGAGCGTTACGCCTGCCACTTTCACTGCATCGCTCTCCCTGACCTTCAGTTTTGCCCGCAACGTCTCCGCCGGGCACGGAAAGTTTCTGACGCTCACCGATGCTGCCGGATATTCTTTGGCAAACCGCTTTATATATTTTGACGCGTAGGGAATGACAGCTATTATCCTGTAACATTTTCCCGGAAATCCGTCAACCATTTCCGATGACACATAAAGATGCGTGTTGGGATGCAATGCGCCGACGCAAAATCTATCGCTAAGCAGACGGAATGGCCCGGCTTTCATTATCGCCGGTGACGGCTCATAAAGATATCCTTCCGGCTCAGGCGCTTCGTAATATTCTGAAGCCGCGGCTTCCTCCGCTCGGGTGAATATGAAGTTACTGTTTACATTTATCGCCACTATCTTTGTGTTATCAACATCCGACTCTACATCTCTGTCAATGTGCACAAGAAGTTCGCGCACATCTCCCCTCTCTTCTACCACATATACCTCGGCCACATGCCGGAGGTCGGCTATCGTGGCAGAAATATCAAGCATCGGCGAGAGCTTGACAAGCAGATGCGGCGCATGCTCCAGAAGCAACGGGAGTATTTCTGAGATATCAGGAGTGCAGTCATGAATATTATAGACCCGGCGTCCGACATCGTCGCGGCGTGCAGGGTCAATGAAGATATAATCAAAACGTATCTGCAACTCACGAAGCCACTCAACACTGTCGGCATTAATGATTTCAAGATTCGGGATGGAACTGTAGTTGACCTCCGCGAAAAGACACAGACGTGAGTCACGCTCTATAGCTGTGACACGCGCCTCGTCGAGGCTTGCGATTGCAGCAGAGTCGACACCAAGCCCCATCGTCATGTCAAGCACGCTGCTCCCCTTTGCCACAAGCGAAGCGTGAAAGCATGCCATTGTGGCCGACGAAGCCTGCTCGACACTCAGCGCCGACGGAAACCAGCGCGGACAAAAACTACAGTCGGCCGAGCCATCAACTCCGCCCATAAGGCTGCATTTACGAAACTTGTCACCAGCCTTGCGGTCATATTCTATCTGCGATATTGCTTCCTTTATTGCCGGAGAGTCACCTGCATGGCGTAGTCGCAACGTAGCCACATTATCATTGCGATGCGCGTCAATCCAATGCTGAAAATCTTTGTCAAACAATTCCATGTCATTCATTTAATAAAACAACACACCGGTCACTTCTATTATTCAGACGGGATACACGGCTCGCTGTTTTTTACAATAAGAACGGGCACAATGCAATAATTGTTTCATTGCCTGTGCCCGTTTAAATATTCAGAGTTATCTGATTAACCCTTTATTGCCGCGATGCCGGGGAGTATTTTGCCCTCGATAGCCTCGAGAAGCGCACCGCCGCCGGTCGACACGTATGACACCTGGTCGGCAAGACCGAACTTGTTGACACAAGCAACAGAGTCGCCACCGCCTACAAGCGAGAACGCGCCGTTGTTTGTAGCCTCTACGATAGCGTCGGCGATAGCACGCGAACCTGCGGTAAAGTTATCGAATTCAAATACGCCGGCAGGACCGTTCCAGAGGATAGTCTTGGCGTTTTTGATCACGTCGGCGAAAGCCTTGCGGGTTTCGGGACCTGCATCGAGGCCTTCCCAGCCGTCGGGGATATCCATGCATGATACAACCTGGGTGTTGGCATCATTGCTGAAGCTGTCAGCTGCCACACAGTCAGTGCCGAGCACGAGGTTGACACCTTTCTCTTTAGCTTTCTTCATGATGTCGAGAGCGAGGTCGAGCTTGTCATTCTCGCAGATTGACAGACCCACGTTACCACCCTGGGCCTTTGCGAAAGTGTAAGTCATACCACCGCAGAGGATGAGATTGTCAACCTTGTCCATGAGGTTTTCGATGATGCCGATTTTGGTCGACACCTTAGAACCGCCCATGATAGCGGTGAAGGGACGCTTGATGTCGCTGAGGATATTGTCGACCGCTTTCACCTCTTTTTCCATGAGGTAGCCGAGCATCTTGTCGTCAGATGCGAAGTTTTCAGCGATGACAGCAGTAGAAGCGTGCTTGCGGTGAGCAGTACCGAATGCATCGTTTACATAAACGTCGGCGTAGCTTGCAAGTTTCTTGGCAAATTCCTGCTGACGGCCTTTCATCTCTTTCTTGGCAGCGTCGTAAGCGGGATCTTCTTTATCGATGCCTACGGGCTTGCCTTCTTCCTCTGGATAGAAGCGGAGGTTTTCGAGCAACAACACTTCACCGGGTTTGAGATTTGCGGCAGCTTCGTCGGCGTTTGCGCAATCTGGGGCGAAAATCACGTCGCGGCCAAGAGCTTTGGCTACATCGTCCTTGATCTGCGAGAGTGAGAATTTGGGGTTCACTTTGCCTTTGGGCTTGCCCATGTGCGACATGATGATAAGAGAACCGCCGTCTTCAAGAATTTTTTTCAGAGTGGGAAGAGCGCCGCGGATACGGGTATCATCGGTAATTTTACCGTTCTCGTCCAGGGGCACATTGAAGTCCACGCGGACAATCGCCTTTTTACCGGCGAAATTGTAGTTGTCGATAGTCATTTTTGATTGCTATTTTAGATTAATTAAATAGGCATATTTATCGAGCGCAAAAATAATGATTTTTTTCCTCATTCAATCACAATTAACAAAAAAAAGCAATACACGGCTCACAGTTTAGTATCAATTTAGCCTGATTTTCACCAATCACTCGTTCTCCTCTACAATACGCACAACTCAATTTACTGTTTTCTTTGTTTCTGACGCAGATCAGTTTTTCTTAAATTTGGACTATTTTTAGACCAATATCGATGACACATTATTTTTAACATTTATATTATCATTGCAGCATAGTACTTAAATCCAACCAATTTTTAATCACAATTTTAAAATTACTGACATGAAATAACCAATTCATAAAAAACAGCCCTATAATTTTATGAGCTTTTTCAAGTTCTCTCCGTCAGTTTATCGGTCGAGCAGCTGCGACATCTGGTCGCGGAGTTTGCGGGCTTCTTCTCCGGCACGCTCGGCGAAGTCGGTATCGGCAGATGCATAGATGATGCCGCGAGATGAGTTGACAAGCAGTCCGCAGTCGTCAATCATGCCGTATTTCACGACTTCCTCCAGGCTGCCACCTTGCGCGCCTACGCCAGGCACGAGCAGGAAGCTGCGCGGAGCCACACGACGTATATCCTCGAAGAGCTGACCGCGAGTGGCACCGACCACATACATAAGTTCGTCGGGAGTGGCCCACTGCGATGATTTCTCAATGACATTCTCAAACAGGCGACGTCCGTTCTTATCCTCTATAAGCTGAAAGTCGAGACTGCCCTTGTTGGAGGTCAGAGCGAGCAGTATCACCCATTTGCCTTCGTGTCCGAGGAATGGTGTCACACTGTCCTCACCCATATAAGGTGCAACTGTCACGGCATCGACATCAAGTTCGTCGAAAAGAGCGCGGGCATACATTTTTGAGGTATTGCCGATGTCGCCACGCTTTGCATCAGCGATGACAAACTGGTCAGGATAGTTCTTTTTGATATATTGCACGGTCTTTTCGAGCGCAATCCAGCCGGCCACGCCCATGCATTCGTAAAATGCAAGATTGGGTTTGTAGGCCACGCAATAGGGAGCGGTGGCATCAATGATTGCTTTGTTGAATTCAAAAATCGGATCTTCCTTTTCGAGAAGATGAGCGGGAATTTTCTTGATGTCGGTGTCAAGACCGACACAAAGAAACGAGCGCTTGGCGCGGATGTTGTCGACGAGTTGTTTACGGTTCATTGTATCTTTAGTTAGATTGTACTGCTATTTGTTATTATTCAGTCTACGCTTCTTTTTTTTGCGTGACCGACCAATCGACACTATGACGACGATAACGAAAAATACGGCCCACACTGCGAGAGAAGATTCGATATGGCGAAAACTGAACTTTGATAATATTTGAAGTAAATACGTCATATTTCAGATTCTTTTAATTTTTCGGCATTTTCGGCGACAATGAGATGGTCGATGCAATCCTGTATGTCGCCGTCCATGAAGCCCTGAAGATTATAGACGGTGTAGTTGATGCGGTGGTCGGTTATACGTCCCTGCGGATAGTTGTAGGTACGTATTTTGGCCGAGCGGTCGCCGGTCGACACCATTGTCTTGCGTCGTGAAGCGATATCGTCGAGATACTTCTGATGCTCCTTGTCATATATGAATGTGCGCAGACGCGAAAGAGCGCGCTCCTTGTTTTTGGGCTGGTCGCGGGTCTCGGTACACTCGATGAGTATTTCCTCGGTGACGCCTGTGTTGGGATTACGCCACATATATCGCAGGCGCACACCCGACTCTACCTTATTGACATTCTGACCGCCGGCACCACCCGACCGGAAAGTGTCCCACTTGATTTCACCCTCGTTGATCTCGACATCAAACTCTTCAGCTTCGGGAAGCACCGCCACGGTAGCCGCCGACGTGTGTACACGTCCCTGAGTCTCGGTGGCAGGCACACGCTGCACGCGATGCACGCCGCTCTCATATTTCATCGTGCCATAGACACCTTCGCCGCTGACTGCGAACACAATCTCTTTATATCCGCCGGCAGCGCCCTCGCTGACACTCGATACAGCCACGCTCCAGCCTTTTGACTCGCAGTATTTGGTATACATCTTGAAAAGGTCGCCGGCAAAGATAGCCGCTTCGTCACCACCGGTGCCGCCTCGTATCTCCACGATAGCGTTCTTACCGTCCTCCGGATCGGCGGGAATAAGCAGCAGCTTTATCTCCTCCTCCACCTTGGGTACTTCGGCCGTAGCGTCATCGAGCTGCTCGCGAGCCATTGCCCTCATGTCGGCGTCATTCTCATTCGCGAGTATCTCTTTGGCTTCATCGATATTGGAAAGCAAGTCACGGTAACGGTGCGTGGTTTTGGTCAGGCGCTCGAGATCTTTGTATTCTTTTGTTAGCTTGACATAGCGTCGCATGTCGGCTATCACAGACGGATCGGTAATCAAGGTCGACACTTCGGCAAATCTGGCGTCAATGCCGTCAAGACGCGATAAAAGGGAATTATCTGACATAATTATGCAGTTGGATGGATTGATTTCGGATGCGAAGTTACGAAAATTATTGAAATTAATTTGTATATTTGCGTATCATACTTATAATATATATCTCCATGAAAAGAATTAAAGCCTTGGCTGTCGGTCTGGCGGCCGGCGCATTTTCAATTTGCGGCGCACGCACCGCGCCTGATGCAATCACCAACATCGAACCGCCATATTGGTGGACCGGCATGGCCAATGACACCCTACAGATTATGCTTACGGGCAAAGATATCGCCAAGGCGGAATTTGCTGTTGACTACTCAGGAGTGAACATCATTGAGCAACTGAGCCTTGACAGCCCCAACTACAAACTGCTGTATCTGACTATTGATCCCGACACCAAGGCTGGCAAGATGCAGTTGCGCTATACGCTTGACGGAAAAAAGGCCACGTTGCCATACGAACTGCGGCAGCGCGACCGCGCGGCATCTGAATACAAAGGCTTTGATGCCGGCGATGTGCTTTATCTACTTATGCCTGACCGTTTTGCGAAGGGTTTTGATGACAAAGATATCGACGCTGGCAGAATGGACTACCCTATCGGAACTGACCGTGCCAACCCCAATGCGCGGCACGGCGGTGACATGCGCGGCATCCGCAAGCATCTTGACTATATCGACTCGCTCGGTGTGACCGCCATCTGGGTTTGCCCGGTGCTTGAGAATGATATGCCGGGCGGCAGCTATCACGGCTATGCCACAACTGACTATTATAATATTGATCCTCGCTTCGGCCCAAACGAAGAATATTCGCAACTGATAAGCGAAGCCCACGAAAAGGGGTTGAAGGTGGTGATGGACATGATTTTCAACCACTCGGGGTCAAACCACCCGTGGATGAAAGATGCACCGTCAAAAGACTGGTATAACCACCCCGGACAAGATGTGATGACGAACTTCCGTCTTACGACAGTACACGACCCATACGTAAGCGACTACGACCTCGATCATACGGTAAACGGCTGGTTCGTGCCACAGATGCCCGACCTCAACCAACGCAATCCGCACGTAATGAAATATCTGACACAAAATTCGATATGGTGGATTGAGTCGGCCAAAATCGACGGCATACGAATGGATACATATCCCTACGCCGACATGCAGGCTATGGCGGGCTGGGCTGCCGATGTGCTCCGAGAGTACCCCGGGTTCAATATTGTCGGCGAGTGCTGGTATGGCAACGAGTCGGGAGGCGCTTTCTGGCAGGCCGGCAGCAAACTCAATGCGATTGACACGCATCTGCCCAGTGTGATGGACTTTTATTTTGTACAGGATGGACGCAAGGCCTTTTATGATGACACCGACCCTTGGCATGGACTGAACGATCTTTACGACCACCTTTCACAAGACTTCATGTATCCTGAGCCACAGCGCATTCTGACCTTCCTTGACAACCACGATTCAGATCGTTTTCTGCTCGAAAAGCCCGATTCGCTCGACAATTGGAAGCAGGCAGTGACATTTCTGCTGACTTCGCGAGGCATACCTCAGATATATTACGGCACCGAGATACTGATGAATGGCAGCAAAGAGGGCAGCGACGGATATGTGCGCGAGGACTTCCCCGGCGGGTTTCCAGGCGATAAAGTCAATGCCTTTACACGTGAAGGACGCACGCAGCAACAAAACGAAGCATGGGATTTCATATCAAAGCTGCTGCAATGGCGGCGCAACGAGGCTCGCGACGTGATGGCTCGCGGCTCACTCAAGCACTTTATGCCGCAAAACGGCCTGTACGTCTACCAGCGTAAGCTCGGCGACAAAGAGGTGACCGTGATTATGAACGGACGAGACAAAGAGCAGACTCTCACCATGGAGCGCACTGTCGAGATTATGCCATACGGCTCTTCGTTTTACGACATTATCAGCAGTCAGCCAGTAAAAATAGAGGAGACAATGACATTTGCACCGCGCCAGATAATGGTGTTACAGAACTGGCAGAACAATTAAACCTCGCAGTAGATAAAAAATCCGCCTGAAGCGGATTTTTTATTTTTTCACGTATTTGCCTGAAGTAATCAATAATTTTATCCATAAATATTGTTAATTTTGCACATAAATTCAACACTCATCACATGCCCAGCATAATATTGAACTCATTATACACTCAGGCTACCGACGCATTGCCTGACAAGATTGTCGAACTCACAGGCTCCGGCTCCAACCGACGTTATTTCAGACTCGAGGGGAGCAAAGGCACTTATATCGGAGTAATCGGAGAGTCCGTCGAGGAAAACAAAGCGTTTATCAAGCTTGCCAACCGGTTTGCCGACCGCGGGCTTCCCGTTCCCCGGGTGGTGGCAGTGACTGACAGACGCAACGCCTACCTTCAGGAATATCTGGGTGACACGCTGCTTTTTGACGCCATAGCCTCCGGACGCTCCTCCGGAGTATTTTCAGACGAAGAAAAGCGACTTCTTACAACGACAATACGCAGTCTCGCTGACATACAGTATCGCGGCGCAGATGGTCTCGATTTCAATATATGCTATCCGTTGCCTGAATTTTGCCGGCGCACCGTGATGTGGGATCTCAACTATTTCAAATATAATTTTCTGAAACTGTCAGGCATACAATTTAACGAAAGTCTTCTTGAAGATGACTTCGAGCGGCTTGCCGACTATCTCCTTGCTGAAAAATCATCGACTTTCATGTATCGTGATTTCCAGTCGCGCAATGTGATGATAAAAGACGGACATCCGTGGTTCATCGACTTTCAGGGGGGTCGGAAAGGTCCGGCGCACTATGATGTAGCATCCTTTCTGTGGCAGGCCAAAGCCAATATTCCTGCCGGACTTCGTGACGAGCTTATTGACGAATATCTCGACTCAGCATCACGTTATGCCGAGATTGACCGCGACAAATTCAGGGAACGACTGCAACATGTCATACTGTTCAGACTAATGCAGGTGCTCGGCGCATACGGTTTCAGAGGACTTTTTGAGAAAAAAGCCCACTTCATGGAGAGCATACCTCCTGCTCTGACAAAGGTGAGGGAACTTATTGCAGCCAACGGATTTGAGTGCTACCCCACTCTCACAGACATATTGTGTCGTCTGGCCGATCGGTTTATATCCGACGCAGCGGCGCCTGACCATCTTACCGTGACAGTGCGCAGTTTCTCATACAAGCGCGGAATTCCCGACGACTCTTCCGGCAACGGCGGCGGATATGTGTTTGACTGCCGCGGACTACACAATCCCGGACGCTATGACGAGTATAAGAAACTTACCGGCATGGACACTCCTGTTATTGACTTTCTTGAAACCAGAGGCGAAGTGCAACCATTCCTTGAACATTGCTTCGCGCTTGCCGACAGCTCGGCAGAAGTATATCTGCGTCGTGGGTTCACTTCACTGACAATAGACTTCGGATGCACCGGCGGACAACACCGTTCGGTATACTGCGCGGAAAAGATGGCAGCACATCTCAGTGCCAAATATGGAGTAGACATAAAACTTCAGCACCGCGAACAACGGATAAACAAACGTTTCACTACACTCGGCCAACAGATTGTCGAAGAGGGTTAATGACATGAAAGCTATAATTTTTGCCGCAGGACTCGGCACACGCCTCCGGCCGTTCACGCTTGAGCACCCCAAAGCCCTTGTAGAAGTCAACGGCAAGCCGATGCTTCAACGCGTCATCGAGCGTCTGCGCGCTGCTGAAGTGACACAACTTGTGATAAACGTGCACCATTTCGCGCAACAGATTGTCGATTTTCTCAATGAAAACGGTAATTTCGGCTGCGACATAACAATCAGTGACGAGTCACATCTGTTGCTTGATACCGGCGGCGGCATAGCCAATGCCGCGTCTGCGCTTGAAGGCGACGAACCATTCATAGCATACAACGCCGACATACTGTCGGATTTCGACATCACCGGAATGATTGACGCGCATAAAAAATCGGGCGCCGACGTCACTCTTCTGACATCGGCGCGCAATTCATCGCGTCAACTCTACTTCGACAATACCAACCGCCTGCGCGGCTGGTGTAACCTTAACACCGGAGAATGCCGGCCTGACAGTTTCTCTCCAGACCGCTGCGAAGTGGCAGGAGCTTCATTCAACGGTGTCCATATTATCGGTCAAAAAGCTCTCGGATTGCTGAATGAGTTGTCGACAAAGCAGCCGGTGTTCTCAATCACACCTTTTTATATCGATAATATCGACAGTCTTGATATCCGGTCTTACACCCCGGCAGAAAGCTATCAATGGTATGACATCGGCCGCAATGAAACCCTTGCCTCCGCACGCATCGAATTCAAGGAATGAATGTTTATAGGATTTTAGCATCGAAGCCGGCGAGGCGGACAGCTTCAATCACTCCAGCGGAGTCAACGTCTCCGTCGACGGTAGCTTTGCCGCTTTTGAGATCGACCACAACTCCGGTCACCCCCTTCACACCCTGGATACTTTTAGTTACCGCTGCCTGACAGTGCGGGCAGTTCATGCCTGTAATCTGATATTCTTTTGCCATGTCTGATATATTTTTATGTTTTTCAAATAATCGTGATATTAAAAGTGTATATGTCAATAGTGCCACAAGTATTGCCGAACAGACAGTCGGAAACAATGGAAGCGTATAGCCGACGGCATGACAGGCACCTGCATGCATTGCAGATATTGCAAACCACTGCTGCGGAAGAAAATAGTCAATAATCAGACCGAAACCAAGCGCGCCGATTATAATCGACCCGAGATAAGCAGCGGCTGCACGGTGCCCCATCTCTCGCGACACAAGAGTATAGGATGCGAAGTTGACCGCAGGTCCGGCCATAAGCAGCACAAATGCCGTGCCGGGCGACAATCCTTTGAGCACCAGGGCAAGTGCGATAGGAATTGAACCGGTGGCGCACACATACATCGGCACTGCCACCACCAAAGCCACAAGCATTGACAGAATGGGCGTTCGTCCGAGCACTGTAAAGAAATCATCGGGCACATACACGGTTATAACCGCGGCTATCAGCAGACCGACCACGAGCCACCCGCCGATGCCGCCTACAAGATTGACAAAACCGTAGCGCAATGCGTCTGTCAAACGTCCGAAGAAATTATCCGCCCGGTTTCTGTCGGCCTCTACAGCCTCAATGTCGCACGAACCGCATTCGACTGTATCATTTCCTTTATCGTAACGCGACACAAACGTACCGCCGGCTACTGCCGTTATCAAAGCAGCTACGGGGCGTACGATCGCGAATGCCGGACCGAGCAGTGACCATGTGGCCGCGATTGAGTCGACACCTGTCTGTGGTGTGGCGATAAGAAATGAGGCAGACGCTCCGCGGGAAGCACCGTTGCGCCTCATGGAGATTGCAGTCGGAAGCACTCCGCAAGAGCAAAGCGGCAACGGCACTCCGAGCAATGCAGCCTTGAGCGCAGGTTTCCAGCCGCTTCCCGACAGGTGGCGCACCATTGCCGCACGCGGCACGAACACATGAATCAGCCCCGCGATGAGAAACCCCAGCAATATATATGGCGACATGCTGTTGAGCATTGACAATAATGATTGTAACATAATATTGATTTTTAATTATATTCAAGTTCTTTGTTGCGCGGTCACAGATTGCGGCCTCGCGTTATTTCAACTGCAAAATTACACAATCTTTCACGCAACCGGATTGCAAATATCAAAATTTATAGCCGTCAATACTTTTTATACCATAATTTGTTTTAACTTTGCGTAAACATTAATTAAAAAAATAAAATAGCCTAAAATTTAGAAACATGTTGAAGACAATATTATCGGTTTCGGGACGTCCCGGCCTTTTCCGTCTGGTAAGCCAGGGTAAAAACATGCTCATCGTAGAGTCATTGCAGACAGGCAAACGCGGTCCTGTCTACGCCCATGACAAAGTAGTGTCGCTCGGCGATATCGCCATCTATACATATAACGATGAGATACCGCTTGGTGACATATTCGAGACCATCAAAGAAAAAAATGACGGCAAACCTGTAGATGTAAAAGCTCTTGGCGGCGATGACAAAGTAAGAGAATATTTCGCCACCATACTTCCCGATTTCGACCAGGATCGCGTATACACCAATGATATCAAGAAGGTATTCTCATGGTACAATCAGCTTATCGCAGCCGGAGTAGATAAATTCAAGGATGAAGAGATAAAGGAGGACGAGGCAGCCGAAGCTGCTGAAGCAGCCGACGAGAAAGAATAATTTCTCCCTGACACAAACTACAGCGGCCAATCCGTGATGACGGATTGGCCGCTGTAGTTATATAAAACAACCTCGGGGGTCAATTGAATTTCTTTCTATGGAACACAAATCCGCGACCGAGATATTTTTCACGAACCACCGGATTTTCAGCAAGCTCTTCCGAAGTGCCCTGAAATAAAATTTTTCCTTCGAAAAGGAGATATGCGCGATCGGTAATCGAAAGTGTTTCAGGAGCATTATGGTCAGTAATCAGAATGCCTATGTTCTTTTCCTTCAGTTTGTAGACAATCGACTGTATATCCTCTACGGCAATCGGGTCGACTCCTGCAAACGGCTCGTCAAGCATGATAAACCGCGGATTTATGGCGAGGCAACGTGCAATCTCCGTGCGTCGGCGTTCGCCTCCAGACAGTTGGTCGCCGAGATTCTTACGCACTTTGCCAAGACGGAACTCCGCGATAAGACTTTCAAGTTTGTCTTTTTGCTGCTCGCGTGTCAACTTCGTCATCTCAAGCACAGAGCGGATATTATCTTCGACAGTGAGTTTGCGAAACACTGAAGGCTCCTGTGCGAGATATCCGATACCGTTTTTAGCGCGTTTATACACCGGATAATTCGTAATATTGAGGTCATCGAGAAAAATCTGACCTTCATTGGGTCGCACAAGCCCTACGGTCATATAGAATGTGGTTGTCTTGCCGGCTCCGTTAGGGCCGAGCAGACCGACAATCTCGCCCTGCGTGACATTAATCGACACATGGTTGACAACAGTGCGCTGACGATAGATTTTCACAAGGTTGTCGGTGCGGAGCACCATCTTGTCGGTGTAAAGCTGTTCGCCGGTGTCCGACAGGTTGCTGTCGGTTATTATCGTCGGCGGGGCATCCAAAGCCGAAGCCACGGCGATAACAGAAGGCTCGTTGGTTGATGATTGGTCACTTGCCATTTTATAATTCTTAAGTCGTTGAATATCGGAGAGGTAGTCAACCGGCATCCGAGCCGGAGCAATCTGACGCTTTCTTTTCCGTGTCGGCAGCGCTGTCATTCCCGTCATTGTCGGGAGGAAGCTGCTCAAACGGCGTCATTGTCTCGTCAACAAAGGTCAGGGTTGGTATCTCCTTGTCCTCTTCGTTCTGTTTGTAAGGATAGCTTAGCGGCATACAAGTAACTTTTCAAAATATTTTCTCATTTCAATTAAGGAACAGTCACCTGTCTTACTTTGTTTTCTGGGCATGCTTGAGACGGCCTTCGATATAGTCGGTAAGAAGTCCGATAGCCACTGTGTTGGTGCCACCCTGCGGTATTATCAGGTCAGCAAAACGTTTTGAAGGCTCGATATACTGGCAATGCATCGGTTTGAGAACCTCCTGATAACGGTTGATTACCATTATCGGCGTACGACCACGCTCCACACAATCACGCGATATCACACGTATCAGCCGGTCATCGGGATCGGCGTCGACAAAGCATTTGACATCAAGCAGGTCGCGGAGCACAGGGTCGGTCAGCACGAGTATCCCTTCCACAATCACAACGTCACGAGGTTCAACTGTAATTGTTTCCTTCTGACGCGTGCAGGTAAGATAAGAATAGGTCGGCATTTCGATGGCCTTGCCCTCTTTCAGCTCTTTGAGCTGCTTCACAAGAAGCGACCATTCGATAGCCGCTGGCTCGTCGAAATTGATTTTCGAGCGTTCTTCGACGGGCACATGACTGGAATCCTTATAATAATTATCCTGCGGAAGCACTGCCACTTCGCCGGCGGGGAAACTGTCAATAATCTTGTTTACGACAGTAGTTTTACCGGAGCCGGTACCTCCGGCGATACCTATAATCAGCATATTCTTGATATAATTGTTTTATGTTACATAAAAAACGGGGATATCAGAAAATCAAAATATACCCATAGCCACAAAATTACAACTTTTTTCCGTCATTTTTCGCAATACAGTATAAAAAACACTTAAAGAAAAATCCATGCAGGTGCATAAATCGAAAAAAATCGTACCTTTGCAAAGTAATAACAGCCTCCTGTCACCGTGCTTGTGCCGGTGACCCGGAAAGCAAAACATCGAAAGAAAAACTGCACTATGGCACTAACCAACTCAATAGCCGTATTCGGGCGCTACTGCATGTTCATGCGAAAAGTGTTCTCTCTGCCCGACAAATGGCGTCTGTTTTTTAAACGCACAGTGGCGGAGATTTCCAAACTCGGCGTGGACTCGATACCGCTTGTGGTAATCGTATCAATATTTATCGGAGCCGTCATCACGATACAGATGGAAATCAACACCTCCTCCCCTCTTATTCCTGCATATTCAGTTGGTCTTGCCACACGCGACATTGTGCTGCTGGAGTTTTCCAACTCGATATTGTGTCTGATACTCGCAGGCAAAGTAGGGTCGAACATAGCATCGGAAATCGGCACGATGAGAGTGACGGAGCAGATTGATGCGCTTGAGATTATGGGTGTCAACTCGGCATGTTTCCTTGTGCTTCCCAAAGTGGTGGCATTCGTGCTGTTCATACCGGTGCTTGTGATTTTCTGCATGGGCACGGCAATGCTCGGAGGCATGGCGGTGGCCTATTTCACCGACATAATCTCAATCTCGAAATTCACCTACGGACTGCAGGCCATGTTCAGCGAGTGGTATGTGTGGTACGGTATTATAAAATCTTTCTTCTTCGCCTATATCATCGCCTCGGTGGCATCGTTTTTCGGATATCATGTCAAAGGCGGCGCACTTGAAGTGGGCAAAGCAAGCACCAACGCCGTGGTCACGAGCTCGATACTTATTCTACTCTTTGACGTACTGCTAACCAAAATGCTTCTGCAATGATTGAGGTAAAGAATATCAACAAGACATTTGACGACAAGCAGATACTCTATGATGTATCCGCTACGTTCCATACCGGAATGACAAATCTCATAATCGGACAGAGTGGTTCGGGCAAGACCGTGCTCATGAAATCGATAGTGGGGCTTCTGCGTCCTGACTCCGGAGAGATACTCTATGACGGACGCGATGTCATGAGGATGGACTCAAAAGAGATACATAATCTGCGCAAGGAGATAGGCATGCTTTTTCAAGGGTCGGCTCTGTTTGACTCCGAGACAGTGCTTGGCAATGTGATGTTCCCGTTGTCGATGTTTACAAAGATGAGTCAGGGCGAGATGCGTGACCGCGCGCTGTTCTGCCTGGAGCGCGTCAATCTTAAAGGCGCCGATAAGAAATATCCGTCAGAAATTTCAGGCGGCATGCAGAAGCGCGTGGCGATTGCGAGAGCGATAGCGCTTAATCCGAAATATCTGTTCTGCGACGAGCCCAACTCCGGCCTTGACCCGCGCACGTCAATCCTCATTGACGAACTGCTTCACGACATCACGCACGAGTATAACATGACAACTATCATCAACACCCACGACATGAACTCCGTGCTCGGCATCGGCGAGAATATCATCTTCCTTAACAAAGGTCACCGTGAATGGATCGGCAACAAAGAGACCTTGTTTGAGACCGACAACAAGGCGCTCAACGATTTTGTCTTCGCCACAAGGCTCTTCAAAGAAGTGAAGCAATACATCATTTCGGAGAAAAACGGCAAATAGGATTCCCATTCGCACCATTATACTCCATGAAAGTATCCGCATCGACAGTCATTTACCGGACTGATGACGACGAATTGCGCCGGTGTCTGGAATCCCTTGTCAGCAACGGCATACACAACATCTGGATAATTGACAATTCGCCTGAAGCAACCGACATCAGCAATGTGGCTGCACTCTTCCCCGACACGGAATTAAAATACAGGCATCGTCCCCACAATCCAGGCTACGGGGCTGCCCACAACTGCGCCATACGCGAGGCTCTCGATCTCGGATATGAAGCACATCTTGTGGTAAACACGGATATCATGTTTTCGCCTGATACCATAGCGAAGCTGACACGTGTCATGGTTTCAGATACCAATATCGGCCAGATTTCGCCACGCATTGTCTCGCCTGACGGCAGCCAGCAATACGGCCAACGGCTTCTGCCTACACCATTTGACGTGTTCGGACGACGTTTCCTGCCATCGTTTGCAATGAAGAGCCGCAACCGCCGATATATGCTTACGGAACGCAGCGAAGACACTCCGGCCAACATCCCATATCACCAGGGGAGCTTCATGCTGTTTCGCAGTGAGGCATTGAGAGTGACAGGCGGATTTGACGAACGCTTCTTCATGTATCCTGAAGATATCGACATCACACGGCGCATCCATCAAAAATACACGACCCTCTACTACCCTTCCGTCACCATCACACACGCCCATCGGGCATCAAGCTACAAAAGCCTGAAGATGCTCCGTGTGCATTGTGTCAACATGATAAGATATTTCAACAAATGGGGCTGGGTGATAGACCGCGAACGACGTGCAGTCAACAGGATGACGCTCAAGTCAATGGGGCTGACACGCCGTGGCCGCCGGCACAATTAAGAGAGTGTTGGAATTTTAGCCGTATTAACAAAAAAGAGAACGAGAGTGAAAACTTCAAATTAATCCTGAAGTCTTTTTTGGTCAATTCCGCGAGTTTCATCAAAAAATCCTCTCAGCCTTAATTTGATTTAAATCCAGACACTCTATAAACCAACTCACAAATCCGCTGTCACTATATGGGAGAGCGGCGGGAACGCATTCCGCATTCCCACCGCTCCGGATTATTGATAACGATTGGACTATTCTTCGCTGTTCTGCTCCGAGTATTCCTTGAGCAATTTTTCCTGAACATCGCCCGGCACAAGTTCGTAGGAAGCGAACTTCATGGTGAATGACGAGCGACCGCCGGTGATTGAGCTCAATGCTGTAGAGTAGCTTGACATCTCCTTCAAAGGCACTTTTGCCGATATTTTTTCAAATCCGTTTTCGCTTGACATGCCCATGATTATTGCACGGCGTCCCTGCAGGTCAGACATCACATCGCCCATCACATCAGAGGGAACCATAACCTCGACGTCGTAGATAGGTTCAAGCACCTTTGGATTGGCATTTCGGAAAGCCTCGGAGAATGCATTACGTCCTGCAAGACGGAATGAAATTTCATTGGAGTCAACCGGGTGCATCTTGCCGTCATAGATGCAAACGCGCACATCGCGTGCGTAAGAACCTGTGAGCGGTCCCTGCTCCATGCGATCCATCAGGCCTTTCACTATAGCCGGGATGAAACGCGCATCAATCGCGCCACCGACGATACAGTTGTGCACCACGAGTTTGCCACCCCAGCTGAGAGGTATTTCCTGAGTGTCACGCACACTCATCTTGAACTCCTGATTGCCGAACTTATAAGTATCGGGCACAGGAGCCCCTTCGACATACGGCTCTATGATCAGATGCACCTCGCCGAACTGACCGGCACCACCTGACTGTTTTTTATGGCGGTAGTCGGCACGTGCGGCCTTGGTGATAGTCTCGCGATACGGTATCTTAGGCTCTTCAAATATGATGGGGAGCTTGTCATTGTTTTCCACACGCCATTTGAGAGTGCGCAGGTGGAATTCTCCCTGACCGGATAGTATTGTCTGTTTAAGTTCTTTTGACTGCTCTATTTCCCAGGTCGGGTCTTCCTCATGCATGCGGTTAAGTATGGCATTGAGTTTTTCGGCGTCGCTCTCGGTGACTGGACGGATGGCACGCTGATATTTGGGTGCGGGATATTTCACGAAGTCAAAAGCTATTTCACATCCCTTTTCGTCGAGGGTGTTGCCGGTGCGTACATCTTTGAGCTTGACAGTGGCGCCGATGTCGCCAGCACACAGTTTGTCGACCTGAGTCTTGATCTGTCCGCACACACAATATATCTGCGCGATACGTTCCTTCGAGCCACGGGTGATATTGTCGAGGTCAACGCCAGCGGTCAGGGTTCCGGACATTACTTTGAAATACTGAACCTCGCCGATATGCGGCTCTACTGTGGTCTTGAACATGAATATAGAAAGCGGGCCGTCGGAATCGGGCTTCACCTCGTTGCCTTCGGTGTCGACCGGAGCAGGCATGTCATTGACAAAAGGCACAACATTGCCGAGGAATTCCATCATGCGGCGCACGCCCATATCTTTCAACGCGCTGACACAGAATACGGGGAAAATCGAACGGTCGACCAAACCTTTGCGTATGCCTTCACGCATTTCATCTTCAGTAAGATGTCCCTGCTCAAAGAATTTCTCCATTAGAGTCTCGTCATTTTCAGCTGCAGCCTCAACGAGTTGCTGGTGCAGTTCATGCGCGCGCTCCTTTTCCTCTTCCGGTATTTCTTCTATTGTGGGAACGCCTCCGTCAGGTCCCCATGAATATTTTTTCATCAGAAGCACGTCGATCATGGCATTGAAACCCGAGCCGCACGACAGCGGATATTGTATCGGTGTCACCTTAGGCCCGAATATCTCGCGCATCTGTTCGATTACATTATCATAGTCGGCTTTTTCTCCGTCAAGCTGGTTGAGCGCAAAAATCACCGGTTTCTTAAGCGACGCCGTGGTGCGAAATATATTCTGTGTGCCGACTTCCACTCCATATTCAGAGTCAATGAGGATAACACCGGTATCTGTCATATTGAGAGCGGTGATAGCATTTCCGACAAAATCATCAGCTCCCGGACAGTCAATCACATTGAGTTTTTTACCAAGGAATTCTGCATAAAAAACTGTTGAAAACACGGAGTATCCATACTCTTTTTCAACAGGGAAATAGTCACTGACTGTATTTTTTGCATCAATGGTGCCGCGACGTTTTATAACTCCACACTCGTAAAGCATAGCTTCAGCGAGT
>ERZ778504.615-NODE-615-length-35198-cov-4.599038_pt1 | contig 35198 bp, 28 predicted proteins | sample MGYA00510046_ERZ778504 | MGnify/ENA primary metagenome ERZ778504 (study PRJEB29527, sample SAMN07138964) | mouse gut metagenome | material: feces | host: mouse | place: China:Nanjing | collected 2016-01-25 ...
GTGTTAAGCCTGTCGCTAGCGTTCATCCTGAGCCAGGATCAAACTCTTCATAGTAATTAAAACTTTTAAATTTTTTCCTTATGCCCAGTTATTGTTCCTTAGACCTTTTTTCGTTTAAGGACTCGCACTTGCTGTTTTGTCACTTCAATATTTTAAAGAACTTATTCTATCCTGTTTCAAGATACCCCCGCTTCAAATAACTTCAAGCGAAAGTGACGGCAAAAGTATATCAAATTCCATTCCCCTCCAAATCTTTTGCCAACTTTTTTTCAAACCTCTTACAAGAACTCTTTCAAGTAACACCCGGATACATTCCCAGGCCCTGAAAGCGGGTGCAAAGATAATACAACTATCTGCAAATATCCAAATTTCTTGTAATATTTTTTGAAAAATTTCATCACAAAAACTCAATTCACTATAAATCAAATATAAAAATACCACACAAAAAGAATAACACTGAGGGAAATTACATTTTAATTCGATATTCATCCAGCTTGAATCCTCTTAAACAATCTTCTGTTTTCATTCTTTTCTTCCCGGAAAACTGCACCTCTTCCAGACGAATTCGTCCGTTTGAAACACCCACTTCCCATACTCTACCATCCGTATATATTTCCCCCGATACTCCTTCCAACTTTTTCACACCTTTGCAAACTGAAGTAATTTTCACTGTCAACACCTCCCCTGTCTCTATATGCTCCAATTCTGTCCAAGCTGCCGGATAGGGAGCCAATCCCCGTATATGATTATATACAGTTTCAACATCTGTAGTCCAATCAATTTTCATATCTTCTCTGAAAATCTTTGGTGCCATTTTAGGTTCTCGTCCACCTAATAAATAAGACTGTTCTACTAACGGATAGTCATTCCTTTCCACAGCATCCACCGTTTTTACCAGCAATTCTGCACCTCTTTCCATCAACAAATCATGCAAATCTCCGGCAGTCATCTCTTCTAGGATAGCCACCTTCTCTTGAAAAATAACTTTTCCTGTATCTATTTCATGACTCAGCAAAAAAGTAGATACCCCCGAACAAGTTTCCCCATTCATTACAGCCCAGTTTATCGGAGCAGCACCTCGATAGTCCGGTAAAAGAGAGGCATGCAAATTAATGGTTCCTAAAGGAGGCATCGCCCAAACCACTTCCGGCAGCATTTTGAAAGCAACAACCAATTGCAAATCTGCCTTCCAAGCCGCCAGATTCTGCAAAAAAACTTCATCCCGGAATTTCTCCGGCTGTAACAAAGGAATACCTTGCTCCAAAGCATATTTTTTCACAGAAGACGCCTGTATCTTCTGACCCCGCCCGGCAGGTTTATCCGGATTGGTGACAACACCCACTACATCAAACCCAGCCTCAACGATTTTCTTTAATGGAAGAACAGCAAAATCAGGCGTCCCCATATATACAATTCTCAATCTATGCTTTTGCATTCTGTTTCTTTTTTAAAAGGGCGCCTATTTTCTTAAAGAAATTCACATAAGCCTCTCCATTCATAATTTCCGAATCAGTCACAGACTTATAAGTTAGCAATACCCCCAACGGCAGTAATATCAAGGAAGACAACCAACTCCCGAACCACATCGGAAGCACCGCTTCCTTCGCCGCCCTCTGCCCCATCATAGATATCACATAATAAATAATAAAAAGCAATATGGAGACAACTACTGGCATTCCCAACCCTCCTTTTCTAATAATCCCTCCCAAAGGCGCACCGATAAAAAAGAAAATCAGACAAGCAAACGGCAAAGTAAATTTCTTATGCCACTCCAACTGATTCTTCCGGATCTGGTCACCCTGCCTCTTATAAAAATTCATATCCTTTGCCATATTGGTACTCACATCCCTGGCATATTGTAAGGCATTTTCCATAGCCCTTTTTCTCTCTTCTGGTTCCAACTCCCGATACAAAGAATCCGCATTTCCTTTCATTCCAAGCGTCTCCAAGCGCAAAAGACTATCCCGCTGAGGATTGGAACTACGGTTCTTTTCGTAATTCACTTTCAACATATGCGTTGTTTCTTCTCTTTTCCGGGTATCCAGTTTGTTCTGCAAAGAATCAATGGTATAATTAAGCTGTTTCAGATTCAACATTATGGCCGTAATAAAATCTTCATCCCGCCGTTTAAATTCATTACCAGGAAGCTCTATCAACACTGATTGTTTGTCAAATTTCAGACGTCTGAAAGGGAACGTTCTTCTGCCATTAGGCTTCATGCTTTCATCCGTATACGTATTACCATTAAACAATACCAACTCCATATACGTACTATTCGGATTATTAACCATCATACCAGAATCCGCTCGGGTCACCTCATAATTGCCAGGGACATCTCTATGATTATAAATCAGCATATTATACATCATCCCCGTATTTTTATCAATCCTGTCAATCTTTATACTATAACCCTCCAGATCATTGGTAAACACCCCTTCTTTAAAAGACAATTCCGGCTTATGCCTTTTTATATCATACAACAGATTACCGGCACGCATATTAGCAATGGGAAGAATATTATTCGAAAAAAAGAAAGTGAAAACAGACAAACAGACAATCAATACAATCAAAGGATACATAATACGGTACAAAGAAATTCCCGCAGACTTTAAGGCGATCAATTCATAATTCTCCCCTAACGTACCAAAAGTCATGATGGAAGAAAGCAATACTGCCAACGGAAGAGCCATCGGAACCAAAGAAAGAGAGAAATAAAATAACAACTCCACAATGACTGAAAAATCAAGTCCCTTTCCCACCAGTTCATCAATATACCGCCATAACATCTGCATGAGTAATACGAACATACTGATAAAAAATGTAGCGATAAATGGCCCGGCAAAGCTTTTCAACATGAAAATATATAGTTTTTTCATCTGCAAACCATCTTATTAAACCGCCACAAATGTAGATAAAAAGTCGGGAAAGTCAAAGCAGTCAAAGCTTAGCTACCACTTCAGTATGTGTTTCCTTCAGGCTCCCAAAGTGCGGTGTAACATATCCATTTGCTTATTCCACAACTCCACCGAATCCTCTTCATCCTCCTCATCAGTAAAATCTGTGATAATCAGGGCTACATCCTGAGTCAGCGGTTCAATACGAATGTTAAACTCAAAATATTCATCTTCATGCAGACGGTCTTCCCATTGGAAACGGACAAAAGAATTGGATTTACTGTCTTTCAAGATTGCTGTATGCTCCGTAGCATTCCATACAAATACAAAATGATTCTCTTTTTGAAATACGTCATCCGCAAACCACTCAGACAAACCGGCAGGTGTACTCAATCTGGAAAAAAGAACTTTTACGGATGATGAAAAAATATACTCTAACTCTATTTTTTTCCGCATAATACAATCTAATTTGAGTCCAATATACTTACATTATTCCTAATAACAAAAAAAAACCTACGCCCCTCCGACTTTAACTTACAGAATTAAGCAAACTTATCGTGACCGAACTCCTTTTCTATAGCATCTGCATACCGCCTTTCCCAACCTTTTTCCATTTGAGTATCCACATTGGCCAAACGGTTGATAACATCCGCCATTGATAACTGATGTAAATCCCTTAAAGGTAAATACACAATATCATCATCCTCTCTCCACCCTGCTAACACCGACTTCTCCACCAGTTCATGAAGCACAATCTGCAATTTACTTGTACTTATTTTCAGCTTCTTACTGATTTGTCCCAAAGTTACCCCTCCTTTATTCTGCATATATTCATCCGAAATATACTTCAATATTTTTACCGCTTGCCCCACATTCTCAATCCAGCGGCTTTCACGATCCAGCGAATTCAGATACATACAATGACGATTCCGGAATATATAACACAATTCCGTTCCCCACAAAACAATACTCCAACTCAATTGCAACCAGACAAGCAAAAGCGGCAAAGCAGCCAAGCTCCCATAAATTGCATTATACGAACTCACCCCTATCTGAAAGCGGATATAAAACCATTGCATCACCTGGTAAACCGTTCCTGCTATAATCCCCGCCAATATGGCATACTTAAATTTGACAGGTGTAGCTGGCATATACATATAAAGAAAAACAAACAAAAACCACACCAACAAATAAGGTAGAACATTCACCAGCCAGATGATTAACGAACTGGCGTAACGCAAAAAACCTTCTTCCACTGCTATTGTCTGTAAATTAGAGGTCAGAAATACATTTATACCGCTGATCAGAGTCAGCAAGACCGGAGCAATAAACATAACAGAAAGATAATCTGAAAATTTTCGGGTCAATTTCCGGCCTCTTTTGATACCCCATATCCGATTCATCGCCAACTCCGTATTACCTAACACTTTGATAACAGACCAAAGCAAAATCATGATTCCCAAACCTGTAATAAGTCCGCCTTTCGTATTTTCCAACGCATGATTGGCAAATTGTACAACAAAATCCATAACCTGCGGATCGGTAAAAGTCTGTTCACGGATCTGTTGTTCCAAAACTTTCCCCACGCCAAAACCTTTAGCTATTCCTAAAACCAAGGCAACTATCGGGATAAAAGACAAAACTGAATAAAACGTCAAAGCTGAAGCCGAAACCATACAAGCATCCCCAACAAACCGATTTACAGAAATCACAAGTATTGCCATTCCCCGGAAAAGCAAACCGCGAAATAAAGCCACCCCCCGCCAATCTTTCCTAAGAATAGCATAATAATACCTCAGGGAAAAAAACTTTTTCAATTTATACAATTTCGACATAATCATTTTCTTCCAAATTACCTGTTTATACGTAGAAAAAGTTTACAAATATACATCAATGCCCTAAAAAATAAAAAGGCGCATCGTTTGACACACCTTTTCATTCCTTTTATCTAAATCTATTAAAACAAATCAGTTATCACCTTTTTTATCAAATCCGGTTCCGCATCAATAGGAAAAATATAATCCGGATCTTTGTACACCAGTCTATTTTCATTCCTGAACCGTTGAACCCCTCCTCCGGTGATATTCAACATAATGACAGAATTCTTGGCTACTTTCCCCTCCTTCACTGCTTGAATCAAAGATGCAGTAGTCACTCCGGCTGCCGGTTCTATATCCGAGCCTTCCAGACGGCAAAACAAGTCTGCTGCCGCTTTAGCCTCCTCATTCGTCACCGCCAATACATCTCCGCGGGTTTCCATTAAAGCATCAAAAAGCCCACCCTTTACAGAATATGGCGGTTTACGATTAGAAAGCACTTTCGCACAAATCTCTTCAGCCTGCTTGCGTGCCACATCGGCATTACACGGCAACAACTCCCGGGAATGAGCTCTCCAAGCATCATATATTGGAGTAAAAGGAATATTTTGCGACACCATCAACTTCATCAGATGTTCCCCGTAACGTCCATCCGCCAAAAAACGCTTATTTGCCTCCCAAGCTGCAATAGCTCCGGTTCCGCTCCCCACAGCCTGAAAATAATAATCAGGAATACGTCCAATTGTGGTCACTGCCGACAACACTGTCGTCCCCATTCCATCGCGACGGGCTACATTCTTGGCCCCACCTTCCGGATAAAATCCATCCAGCTCACATACAACATTGGAAAGACGGATAGCATCGAAATAATCACTACCAGCAGCGGTTGCCACAACCTTCACACAATCATCCAGAGGCTCAGCTGACCACATTGCATCCATACAATCCTCCGGAACACAAAGCAAAAGGGGTATTTTATTCTTCGAACAAACACGAGCAAAAGCCCTTGCAGTATTTCCCGCCGAAGCCACCACCATGACCTTATTTTCATTCTGATTAATACGGGCACACACAGAATAGGCTTCACACTCCTTAAAAGCTCCGGTCATCATTAAAGCTCCTTTTTCCGGCCAATATCCGTTAAAAGTAATATAAAGATTCGTCAACTCCAATGCCTGTGCCAACCCTATACTCTTATAAGTTACAGGTGCTCCGGAACCTTCCAACATCCGGCAGATAGGCAACCAATCCGAAAATTTATACAATCCGGGCAGATACTCTTTCACTTCCAACTGCTGTTTAGCATACTGAGCAAATATCAGTGCAGCACCGTCCTGTTTCGGGCAATCCAATGCCCAATCACCATCCTTAAACTTAGTCCCGCAGCAACGGGACTCCAGAACATAATCGGTCATTTCAATGGTCTTCAATTCAACACATTACTTAACAACATGCAAAATTAAAGTATTTCGGCATACCAAAATTGGGTATAAATACCACTTTTACCTCACCTGCTTCCGCGGGGGCTTATACCTGAAATAGATTCTCCACAACTGGCAAGGCATTTTCAACAAATGGGCAAAACGAATCTTGCTGTTTCCTTGCTCCAGCCACACATCCAAAGGGATTTCCGATATAATCCGGTTGTAATCGTCACGCATATTGCGCACCCTCAACAATATTTCCACATCAAACAGCCATTTTGACAGGAAGGGTTCTTCAAAGACCGACCGGGCAATATCCGCCCTGAAAATCTTCGCTCCACACTGCGTATCGTAAGCATTCAACCGGAACAATACCGAAATGACCGCCGCAAATATCCGTCCCGTAAAATGCCTGTATAATTTACGCTCAATTGTCACCCCCATACGCTCTATGCGCGAACCCATAACGATCAACATTTCCGGTTCCTTTTCCAAAATCATTATCAGCCGCCATATCTCCGCCAAAGGAGTGGCTAAATCCGCATCAGCAAAAGCCAAAGCCCCGTATCCCCCCTGCTCCAACATATGCAGAAATCCCCGCCGCACAGCTTCCGCCTTACCTTGATTCTCTCGATAATCGACCACTTTTATCCGGGACGGTTGCATCGCCTGTATATCCTGCAACACCCGCAACGTATCGTCACGGCTTCCGTCATTAACAAAACAAAGGTCAATATCCGGGACTTGTTGCAAAAAAGAGAGATACTGCTCTCTCTTGAAACGGTCCGCTTCATTAAAACAAGGAATAATAATACAGGTTCTCTCCGCCATAGCCAAATCATTTAAACCTTCTGCATATTCAATGCCTCGGCATTTCCCGGATCCGTTTTCAACGCCTGTTCCAGCATACGTTGCCTTTCTTGCCGGTTACCCGTGCGTTCAAAATACAGAGCCCTTAAAACCCACAATTCCGCATCATTGTTTATATTCTCCAGCTGCTTCAACACACTTCCCGCCTCCAGCAACTGATTCCGCTGAAGAAACATCCGAACCATCACCTTATAAATAGGATAATAAGAAGATTGCACCTTCAACGCCCCTTCCAACAGGGATTCTGCCTGACTATAATCTTTCAGTCTCACCCGCATGTCCGCCAACTGAACCACAGTCGCCAAATTGTCCCTGTACCTTCTTGCCTGTTCGTACATTTTAGCCGCCTGGGCAAATTTGCCGGTATCCCGGAATATATCTCCGGCAAGAACATGCGCCCAGTCAAAATCAATCCGCAAAGACAACAACCGGTTTAACGTTTCAATCGCCTGTCTATACTGTTTTTGCTTATAGAATATCAAGGCTTTCAGATACAAAGCATCTACCGCAGAAGCATTGACCGCCAACATTTCATCCACATACTTCCGGGCTGCGGAGAAATCTTTCGTATCGATATTCATCAGCGCGGAAATATATAACGCTTCGTTTAAATCCGGGTACAACCCCAAAGCGCGCCCAAACGCTTTTTTTGCCTCTTCTGGCTGCCCCATCAGATAATACAGCTTACCCAGGCGTGCCCAGACCTCTTCATTTTGGGGATGCGTTTCGCAATAGCCCCGAAAAAACGGAATAGCTTCTCCGTACTTTTGTTCTTTCTCCAATTGAAATCCCCGCAATTCCGTCTTCATCTCCCGCTTCAAGACACAGGACATGGGATAGCCATCGACAGTCGGGGCATACAAGCAACCAGCAGGGGGAAACAAGTGATTCTTCAATTGATATGAACTGATGTAAACATTCCCGAAAATGGCATAATCCCAGTCTTTTGAATACTTCTCATAATAACGGCTATAAATAACATGGATATTCGTGTCCTTCCGGAAATAATAATCCATAATACTCGCCGCCTGCGTCACTATCGTCGTTTTTTCATCCTTAGGCAAACCGGGCAATACATTCTCCTTAAACCAATCCGTCGACTTTTTCAAAGAATTGAAATAATAGTCGGTTTCATAATCTCCGTAAGCCCCTTTCAATCCGCCGATAAACTCGTTAAAATAAACGTACTCGCCGGGATGGTTGCGCAACATGTGGGAAACCGGCAACGCCAACAAAAAGGTGAACATAAAAACCGGCACAACCCTCAGATATCCGCGGCACCAGTCGATGATTCCACTCCAGAAACGCCCTGCAATAACAACCATCGGAGGCATCACAAACAACAAATGCCGGATTCCCCCATACAGGTTAGAATGGGAATGAATCACCCAATACACCGGAAATACCGCCGCAAACAAGAAGAAAAAACTAATCAAAGAAAACTCCTTTTTACGCACCAGCATATACACCATATACGCAAAAAATCCCGTCAATACCACCACCGGCATGCCTATACACAGATACTTAGGAGCATACTTCCAGGGCAACATGTTAGACATCATCTGTTCTCCGTCAAAAATAGTCCGCAGTCCCACACTGTAATTGGTGAACTTAACCAAAGAATCGACGACACCCGCGAACGGTTTTTGCAAGGCAAAGGGCCACAACAAAATAGACAGGAAATAACTTCCGATAAAAACAACAAACAACACGAACAAAATCCTGCCGACAGCCCTAGCATATTTCCCGAATTTATAAAAATTCCGGATGCCGTAATACTGCATATAATACAATCCGGCATACATGAATATCATCGGATAAAGTACCAATCCTCCGGAACGCGTGCCCAACGCCAACGTTATTCCCAGAACCAACCCTATCATGTGCCTTAAACGGAACAGCGGATAGAAATCAAAAAGCCGGACCGTATAAAACAGAGAAAGCATATACCCCACGGCAAAAGGTACATCCTTCAAGTTGTTCATGCTGTGCCCGAAATAACGGGGGGTAAAAAACATCAGCAACAAAGACAGCAGTCCGCACAATCCTCCACCCCAGCGCAACCCCATCAAACCCACGAACAAGATTCCCAAAGCCCCGACACATCCGCCGACAACATGCCTGAATTCGTAATAATCCTCTATATTAAACCAGCGAATCAAAGCAGCGGCAACCACCTGTACCGAATTACCATACAAATGCAACGCAGTCTTGGGCTGGTCTAACGCCGCCTTATCCCCTTTAGCGATATAATCCAACACATAGCCGGCATGCCTGTGATCCACAAATTCATCTCCCGTCACACCGTAATCCCGGCTAACGATGGACATATACAAGAAAATAAAACAACTGAAAAGCAGGAACAACATCCGGAACACCATGTCCCGCTGCACCTTCCCCTCCCCGAAATTCCTAAAAAACTCCCCGGAAAACAAATAACGGAAAGGCAGTTTCAACGCATAATTAAACCGGAGATTCCATTTGTTTATTTCCGGAACCGCAATGTTTTTCGCGCATCCTTCTATATTCAAGCCGCAAAACCGAACCCCTCCCGTTTTTAGCAAACTATAAGCAACACCTGCCACAATGCCATTCGCCAGGTCACTCCCGCCATACGCTTTCAGGAAAACCGAACGTTCCCCTATCAACACGGGGGAGTTTAGAATATCAGCATCTGCCCCCGCCAAATTGCGGAGATTCCACAAGCCTGCTTTCCGTTTTCCCGGAACAATGTACCCAATCCCTTTCCTCTCCAAACAGTCATATTGACGCACCACTGCCTGCAACAAACCCATCGGCATCCGGGCGCCGTCCACCAACACAATTAAATCGGATTTTGCCTCCTTTAGGACACGGATATATTCGCTCTGCCCCAAAGAATTGCGAAACACGCTGACCTCTCCGCCTATCCCGGACAGCTGCACATTCCCTGTCTCCGAAAAACACAACGCCGTCACGGACGGAACCTGACACGCCCTGTCACCTACAACTGCCTGTTCTTTTTTTTTGCCCATAGATCTTTCCTATACAATTAAACATCAATACATTACACCACATTAAAAACGTACGTTTTTTTGGGATACGGATAAAAAAGGAATAATGCAGCAAGAAGAAAAGATAAAATATTGATAGATAAGCAAAAAGAATTTATATTTTTGCCGGAAATTTATAAAAATATACGCCTCGGAAAACGTATGTTTTTATTGGTGAAATAATTTCTGAAATGCCAAAGAAATAAATCGCTGAGAATTGACGGTTTTGGAATAATTTTTCTACTTTTGCAGAGGACATTTTTTACCAAAAAAAAACGTTCTGCCGTTCTGTCACAAAACATGACATTTTCTTCCTTATTTCTGCTAAAATCCGCCATTTTTACAAAAAAATACCCTGCTTCAGAAGATGGCACACCATTTGATAAAAGATAAACGTGTTTGGCAGAAAACTTTCAGACAGCAGAAAACGAATAATATAAACGAAATAAAATATAAAACATTATGGGAAAAATAATTGGAATTGATTTAGGAACCACAAACTCTTGTGTAGCCGTTATGGAAGGCAACGAGCCCGTGGTAATACCAAACAGTGAAGGACGGCGTACCACGCCCTCCATTGTTGCATTTGTAGAAAACGGCGAACGGAAAGTCGGCGATCCGGCAAAACGTCAGGCCATCACAAACCCGAAAAAAACCATTTACTCCATCAAGCGTTTCATGGGTGAAACTTTTGATCAGGTAAGTAACGAAATAAAACGCGTCCCCTATGAAGTAGTCAAAGGAGACAATAATACCCCCCGTGTAGTAATTGACGACCGCAAATATTCTCCGCAGGAAATCTCTGCCATGATACTTCAAAAGATGAAAAAAACCGCAGAAGATTACCTGGGACAAGAAGTTTCCGAAGCTGTCATCACCGTTCCGGCTTATTTTAACGATTCCCAGCGTCAGGCGACTAAAGAAGCCGGAGAAATTGCCGGGTTAACAGTGAAGCGAATAATCAACGAACCGACAGCTGCCGCTTTGGCATACGGATTGGATAAAAAAGACAGAGACATGAAAATCGCTGTCTTCGACTTGGGTGGAGGTACGTTTGATATATCCATCCTGGAATTGGGCGACGGCGTATTTGAAGTAAAATCCACCAATGGAGATACTCATTTAGGAGGGGACGACTTCGACGACGTAATCATCAACTGGCTCGCCGACGAATTCCAAAAAGACGAAGGCGTGGATATCCGTCAAGACGCTATGGCACATCAACGGTTGAAAGAGGCTGCTGAAAAAGCCAAAATCGAACTATCCAGCTCTACAACAACCGAAATCAACCTGCCGTACATCTTCCCCGTAAACGGTATTCCCAAACACTTGGTACGCACCTTAACCAAAGCCCAGTTTGACCAACTGACCTACCACTTGGTGGAAAGAACCATCGAACCTTGCAGAAAAGCTTTGCAAGATGCCAACCTACAGGCTTCACAGATTGACGAAGTAATCTTAGTAGGAGGCTCTACCCGTATTCCAGCTGTTCAGAAAAAAGTAGAAGAATTCTTTGGCAAAACTCCTTCTAAGGGAGTAAACCCGGATGAAGTAGTTGCTATCGGTGCTGCTATTCAAGGCGGTGTCTTAACAGGAGAAGTAAAAGACGTACTATTGCTGGACGTAACACCACTATCCCTAGGTATCGAAACCTTAGGAGGTGTCATGACCAAACTAATTGAATCCAACACGACTATCCCGACCAAAAAATCGGAAGTCTTCTCAACCGCTGCGGACAACCAGCCTTCTGTTGAAATCCACATCTTACAAGGCGAGCGTCCTATGGCAAGAGACAATAAGACCATCGGTCGTTTCCATTTAGACAGCATTCCACCTGCCCCACGTGGAGTTCCCCAGATTGAAGTAACTTTCGACATCGATGCCAACGGTATTCTGAACGTATCGGCTAAAGACAAAGCCACCGGTAAAGAACAATCCATCCGAATCGAAGCTTCTTCTGGTCTTTCAGATGCTGACATCAAGCGGATGAAAGATGAAGCAACCGCCAACGCAGAAGCCGACAGAAAAGAAAAAGAACGGATCGACACCATCAACAAAGCCGACTCCATGATTTTCCAGACAGAAAAACAACTGAAAGAATTCGGCGACAAACTGCCTGCTGACAAAAAACAGCCTATTGAAGCCGCTTTACAGGAACTGAAAGAAGCACATAAAGCCCAGGAAGTTGAACGAATCAACAGTGCCATCGACAAGCTGAACAGCGTATTTCAGGCAGCTTCACAGGAAATGTACAACGCCCAAGCACAACAACAGCAAGGCGGTACACAGCAAGGCCCCCAAGGTACTCCGAATACCGGACAACCCAACGGAAGCAAAGACCAGGAAGTAACCGATGTTGATTTCGAAGAAGTAAAATAAAATTCTTTACCAGAATTGAAAAGAGTGCTCAAAAATCGGGCACTCTTTTTTTATACTTCATCAAACAAGCGTGGCAAGAAAACTACCGATTCTTTTTTGAAGCAGCACAGGAGAACAGATAAAATGATTAACAAGCACAGTAAAAACAAGCACTTCACCATTCTTCTTTGTGAGATAACCGGACAAACAGCGCACTCCGGTAAAAGAGCCTGTCTTAGCCCGCAACTTATTTTTTAATACCGGATCGGCGGCAAGATAAGCATTCAGACCAGCATCGGTACCAGCCAAAGGTAAAGAAGCAACAAAATCCCATCCCAACTCTTTATAAGCCCAAAGTAAAAGATCACTAAACACAGCAGCTGGGACAGTATTCACAACCGACAATCCACAAGCATCCCGCAACACGATTCCGGACGTATCCACACCTATTTCATGCAGCATAGAACAACAACGAACAGGGAAATCCCCTACTGTTACCAAATTTCCTAACGCTTCCGCAAACAAATTGACACTCTTTTTGTTGGTTATCCGCACAATCTCTTTCAACTCCGGCGAAGTAAAAACAGCCAATTCCTTCTCCTCAGCCACAGGCAGCAATTCCTTCTCCAGCACAATATCACACTTTTTCAACTTCTCCTCCAGCTCTTTCAAAAAACATGACACTGGATGATGCATCGCTCCTTTAATACGATAAAGTTGTCGTTTCTTAGGCAAACTCCCCACCACATTCATCACTCGGCTATATGGTCCCCCAAATATCCAGGCATCATCCACATTTCCTGTTCCGGCAACCACCTCACTCACAAAACTGATACCCGGCTGTTCCGGCTCCACAAACAACAACTCGGCCTTTTCTCCGGCTTGTCCTGTACGGAAACCTAGATAATACGCATTATCCCTATAATTGAATGGGAAATAAGCAGCACCGTAATAATTAGAAATATCCTCCCACAACCAAGAACCTGGCACCACAGCACGTTCTCCACCTTCAACCCTTATGCACCCTTGTATCTTCCGAATGCCCCGCTGCCGGATAATTTCTACCAAACGGTCCAAAAAAACATACTCACGGAAATAACGGGAATCCGGACATGGATCACCTTGAGACCGGATAACAACATCACCCTGTAAAATTCCATCCTCAATCTTCCCCGTAGTCATAACCTTCGTTATATAACGAAAATCGCTCCCTTTCGTCTTCAATGCCAATGCCGTCGGCAGTATTTTACACACAGAAGCAGGCTGTAAAGATTTATCACCCTCATACTCCACAATTGTTCGGCCATCCTTCACCGATTTCACAGAAATCCCTACCACCGCATGCTTCAATTCCGAACACTGTAACAATTGCTGCAAAGAGACATTCGGCTGTGCCCACACATCTGCAACAATGCCCCATAAACAACAAGCACACAATATCAGCCCCTCCCTCATAAACTACTCCTCCTCCATCGTTTTCAGAATATTCTCCACTTCCTCCTCCGTATCGTGCAACTTCGCTTTACAAAAAGCAAGCAACTCAGACACCCGCTTCACTTTCACCCCCAATTCATCCACATCCAGCTTGTTTTCTTCCAAAGAAGCTACAACTTGCTCTATTTCAGCCATAGCCTCCTTATAACTCAATTTCTCTTTCATTCCGATCTATCTTTATTGAAACACTTATAATTTTCCTTTTCGACCACACTCCTCACCCAACCGTCAACCAGCGACGTCTCCAGCACATCCCCCACTTTCACTGACTCTATCGAACGTACCGCCTTGCCGTTCAAGCGGGTAATGGAATACCCTCTTTCCAGCACATTCTTCGGATCAACATATTTCACCTTCGTTTCCGCCAACTCCAAAACATGCAGATCTTTTTCAAACAGAATCCTACACTGCCGTTTTATCCTTTCTACATATCCCTGCATTGCCAAACTACTCCGACTAAATCCCGACTCCACCCCGTTCTTCAACCGGACACCAATAGCACCAAACCTTCCCTGATAGTTCAACACAAACAACCGGGCGGCCTGCCCCGACTTATGGGAATACAATCGCAATCGGTTGATGTGATTATCCAACATTCGCTGAGTCATACGTTTCACCTCAACAGCCAACATCTGCTGACGGTTCTTTGCCCGCACAACCAACACATCAGCTCCCGCCCAAAAGTCCTCCTTCAACTCATCGATACGCGCTTCAAAATCCTGAAATCTCTCTATGAGAAAAGCTGCTGCCGCCGTGGGTGTTTTCACCCGCACAAACGCCACCCTGTCAACAATCGTTTCATCCCGTTCATGCCCGATACCAGCAATCACCGGCAGCGGGAACTGCGCCACATTGGCTGCCATGTCGTACGAATCAAAACTTCCCAGATCCGCCTGTCCTCCCCCACCCCGGATAATCACTACCACATCAAACAATTCCTCATACTCATAAATCCGGTCCAAAGCAGCAATCACAGACTCCGTCGTCTTCTCTCCCTGCATCACTGCGGGAAACAACTTTACATGAAACTTATATCCATAGGAATTATTATGCAACTGGTCAAGAAAATCCCCCAATCCGGCTGCTGTCGGAGAAGAAATGACCGCAACATTTTTAGGCAATAGAGGCATCTCCAGATTCTGGTTCATATCAATGATTCCCTCCTGCTCCAGCTGCTCTATAATCTCCCGCCTTGTCCGCTCAATATCCCCGATAGTAAACGTCGGGTCAATATCCTTTATATTCAGTGAAAAACCATACAACTCATGAAACACCACCTCCGCCTGTATCAGCACCTTCATGCCTTTTTCCAGTCGTCTGCCCGTCGTAGTCTCAAAATAAGGCTTTAACATCCGATAAGTAAACGCCCAGATTGTCCCCTTCGCTACAGCTACAGGATTCTCTTCCTCCTCACACTTATCCACCAACTCCAGATAACAATGTCCCGATCGGTTTTCCAGCACGGAGGCAATCTCTGCTGTAATCCAAAGCGGTTCGGCAAACTGGTCTTTCAACACCCGCCGCACCCGGTTATTTAAGTCAAACAAAGAAATAAAATCCATAATCCCGTCAATTGTCTATGATCTGAAGATACACTTCCGGCTCGTCTGTAAAATTAGCCGGGTCAACAATTTTTTTCACATCATTCTCCAACTGCCGTATCTGCTCATTCTCCTCCAAATCATCCTCCTGCTGACGCTCCGAAACACCCTCCTTATACAGACGTTCCCGCATCAATTTACCTTCACCATCGTAATACCGCCACACACCTTCCTTTACATTATTCCGGTACTCCCCTTCCACACTCTTTTTCCCTTCATAACTGTACGCCCTCAAAGGTCCCTGCAATTGGCCTGCAACAAACACCGTCTCAAACTTCAACTGTCCGTTATCATAAAACACCTTCCACTCTCCGGACAACACCCCCGCAGACCAAGTCTTTTTTTCCGCGACCTTCCCATTGGCATAATATTTAAACGATGTCCCGCTCAACTTATCTTCGCAATATTCCTCCTGTGTCAGCAACCGTTCCCCTTTTCGGTACTCCCACACCCCCGTTTTCTTTCGGTTCAAGTACTTCCCCGAAGAGGTAAACTCCCCGTTTTTACTATAAATTATGGCCGTCATCTCCTCTCCGTCATAATTGAGCCGGGCTTTCATTTGCCCCGAGGGATAATACTGCGTCACTTCCCCGACAGGCTGCTTCCCAACAAAATAGCCCTTATAGCGCAGCTTTCCATCCGGATAATAACTTTCTTTCCATTCTCTCTGCTGGGCTTGAGACACTAAACAGCAACACACCAAGACAACCGACAACCATCCGCATACATCCAGTCGCATAACCTACCTCCTATATCTGAACCGTATGATTCAATTCGTCAATATAATCCAACACTTCTTCCCGACCAAGCCGCTTTTCGGAAGAAGTCACAAAAGCCAATGGGGTCGTCTCCCAACTATCCAGCATCACCCGGTGATAATCATCAATACATTTGGCCCGCTGCGTCGCCGTCAGTTTGTCTGCCTTCGTAAACACCATCACAAAAGGCACCCCGTTCTCACCCAGCCACTCCATAAACTCCAGGTCTATCTGCAACGGCTCATGCCGGCTGTCCACCAGCACAAACAAACAAATCAAATTCTCCCGTTTCAGAATATAATCCCGTATCAGCTTTTCAAATGTCCCTCTCGACGACTTCGAAGTCCGGGCATAACCATACCCCGGCAAATCCACCATATACCACTCCCCGTTCATCAAAAAATGGTTTATCAACTGGGTTTTTCCCGGCTTAGCCGCCGTCTTTGCCAAATCCTTCCGATTGGCAAGCATATTGATCAACGATGACTTACCGACATTCGACCGACCGATAAACGCATACTCATGCCGGTCTGGCGCCGGACACTTCTTCACATCCGGACTACTCATAACAAATTCCGCTTTCTTTACCTCCATCCTCTTGCATTTTGAAATTACCACTCACAAAGATAAAAGATTCATCCAGTTAAACAAAACACAAATATATCCGTTTCCCAAACACGTTTTAAAGAGATTTTACCAATTCCCCCCCTTGTATCTTTCTAAAATCAGACTCATTTAATAACTCCGAAGGAATCAACTTAGCTTCAAATATAAAAAAATCCACTCTTCAAAGAGTGGATTTTCATATAAGTTAAAATCTGTTATTTTCTGCGCTTTTTACCGCCGTCGCCCTTTTTCTTTTCGCCGAAACGGGCCCTACCGCCGCCTTCGCTTTTACGCCAGCGGTTATTAGCCGTGGAATTGCGTTTCTTGCCATTGGAATTACGACTATAACGGTCTTTCACTTCCGTCACCGTAAAAGGCAAGCCGTTGAAACTGACATTGCGGAAACAACCGGCAAAACCGTTCAGACCGCGAACGTCCACTTCAAACTTCGTATTGCTCTCAAATATCCGGATACTTCCGATTTCCAAGCCCTTACGAGGTGCATTTTCATTGATAATTGTCATGAGGTCACGGGGGGTAAAACCATCCTCCTTGCCTACATTCACACTAAACGTCGTAAACTCATGCTCCGACTCCTCCGAACGTCCGCCCCGACGGCCTTCCCCTCCTCCCTGACGGCGTTCATCCTCCGTCAGATTGAGATCCGCCACTCCTGCATATTTTTTCAGCAACCGCCCAAACTCGTATGAAACCATCTTCTGTATCAACTCCTCCTTCGTCAGCTCCCGGAACTTTTCAAACAATTCCTGCTGATACGGTTCAAGCGTCTCCTTTTGTTCCGCCGCTAAAATCTTATCAGCATAATAGAGCAACTGAGCACGACACACCTCGTTACCTCCCGGCACCTCTTTATACTCAAACTTCTTCTTCAACACCCCTTCTATGCGGCGCAGTTTTCCTTTCTCTTTCGAATTGATAATCGCCACCGACACGCCCTCACGTCCGGCACGTCCCGTTCGTCCGCTCCGATGCGTATAGCTCTCCACATCTTCAGGCAGATTAAAATTAATCACATGCGTCAGATTATCCACATCCAATCCCCGCGCCGCCACATCCGTCGCCACCAACACCTTCAACCTCTTCGAGCGGAAACGTGCCATCACCTCATCCCGCTGGTTCTGCCCCAAATCACCGTGCAAAGCGTCACAGTCGATACCGTCCTTCTGCAACTTATGGGCAATATCACGCGCATCCATCTTCGTGCGCGTAAAAATAATGGCATACATATCGGGAGCGCAGTCAATCACCCGGTGCAACGTTTCATAACAATCCTTCGCTTTCACCAGATAATACTCATGCCGCACCGTATCGGCTCCCTGATTCTTCTTTCCGGCAGCAATCTCCTTGGGAGAATGCAGGTAATTGCGGGCAATACGCTCCACTTCCCGGGGCATCGTAGCCGAAAACAGATACGTATTACGGGTTTCAGGCGTCTCATCAAGGATAAAATTCAAATCCTCCTTAAATCCCATATTCAGCATCTCGTCCGCCTCGTCGAGCACCACCCCCTTCACCGCATCAATATCCACAGCCCCCCGCTTAATCAAATCGCACAAACGTCCCGGCGTAGCCACCAAAATATGCACTCCCTTTTCCAATTCCCGGATTTGTTTCCGAATATCCGTTCCTCCATACACACAAGCAATCCGCACCGCAGGACAATATTTCGAATAATTTTTCAAATCATTCCCGATCTGCACACACAACTCACGGGTCGGACTCAGTATCAGCACCTGTATTTTATTCATCCCCGTCTCCAACTTCTGCAACAAAGGCAAACCGAAGGCCGCCGTTTTTCCTGTCCCTGTTTGCGCCAAAGCGACCAAATCGCTCTCTTCACTCAAAATCACAGGGATCACCTTCTCCTGTATCGGACTCGGCGTTTCAAAACCCAAATCGGCTATTCCTTTCAGAATCTCCCCATCTAAACCTAATTCTTTAAATTTTTCCATTCAATTTTATTCATTAATTGTGTCGTTACACCCGCCTTCCCACTTTGTACAAACAAAATGCCACCGGCATGGATTACTTCTTCCGGAGGCACTTCCCATTATTTACCACAAACAGTCAGCCAACGCACCCGGCACGTACACTTTTTAAACTATTCTTACATTCCGCCTTCTTTCAAACGCCGGCGTCCTCATCAGCTCCTCAATCTCTGCGGGCGTCAGTTCCGGCTTCACCACCACCTCCTCCGCACTCAGTAACAAACCATTTTCTTCATTTCTCACAGCAGGCTGATCCAATATTTCAATATCATCCTTCGGGAAGCCCGTAGCAATAATCGTCACGGAAATCGCATCACCCAACGCCTCATCCGTTCCCACCCCCCAAATCACTGCCGCCGTATCCCCCACTCGGTGAATGATAATAGAGGTAATCTCCGTCATCTCGTTCATCGTCACCTCATCCGTACCGGAAGTAATATTCAGCAATATATTTTTAGCGCCACGAATGTCATTATTATTCAACAACGGACTGTCCAACGCTTCAGTTATAGCCCGTCGTGCCCGGTCCTCCCCGGAAGCCTGAGCAGCACCCATAATTGCCACACCGCTATCGGTCATCACCGTCTTCACATCGGCAAAATCCACATTGATATATCCAGGCAACGTAATCACCTCCGCTATTCCCTTCGCAGCAATATTCAACACATCATTCGCCTTGGCAAATGCCGCGGAAATAGTTTGCGAACCATATATCCGCTTGATTTTTTCATTGTCAATCACAATCAGGCAATCCACATGATCCTTCAACTGTCTCAAGCCTTCCCGAGCCTGATTCAACCGCTTCGGACCTTCAAAGCGCGCCGGAATAGACACAATACCCACGGTCAATATCCCCATTCCTTTAGCCAACTTAGCAATCACCGGAGCAGCGCCCGTGCCCGTGCCACCCCCCATCGCAGCCGTTATAAACGCCATCCGGGTATTCTTTTTCAGCATCCGGGTAATCTCGTCCAAACTCTCCTCCGCCGACTTTGCACCGATTTCCGGATTATTCCCGGCCCCATGTCCCTCCGTCAGTTCCACGCCCAACTGGATTTTCACAGGCACCGGACTATTCTCCAGAATCTGGGCATCCGTATTGCATACCACAAAATCCACATCACAAATCCCCTTCGAATACATATACTCCACAGCATTACCGCCGCCACCGCCGACTCCAATCACCTTGATAATCGTAGGAGAAACCTCGTCCAAATTAAAATTTACCAATCCGTCTATCATAACCGACTTATTATAACGTTGAGGAACCGATTTTATTTCATTTCCGTATCCCAGGACTCTTCATTAAAGATATTGCCCAATTTGCGTTTAAACCAACTGTCCGTATCCGGAATATCATTCACGCCTTTACGCTTCTTCTCCGGCATTTCTTCCGACTGCCGCTCCTCCCGTTGCTGTTTCCGGAGCTTCTGCTCCTCCTGTTTCTGACGCTTCTGACGTGCCTGCTCTTCCAACTCGGCTGAACTTACCGTCACCATTTCCAACTCCTCCGGCATCTCTTCCACCTTAAACACAACCTCCGGCTTCGCAGGTTTCGACACCATCTTGTCCATAGGGACAGTAGCATGGGTTCCGGCACTGCTATTACGGTTAAAGCCCACGGCAATAACCGCAACCCGCAACTTATCCTCCAACGTCTCATCCTTCCCCGCTCCCCAAATCACATTCACATCGCCGCCAACCCGCTCCTGCAAACTCTCCGTAATCAGCGTGATTTCGTCCATCGTCACCTCCTTGGTACCATAAAGCATGTTTAACAAGATATTGGAAGCACCACGGATATCGTGGCTGTTGAGTAAGGGAGAGACCAACGCCTCCTCTAAAGCCAGCATCGCCCTGTTTTCACCGGCAGCTTCCGCCGCCCCCATCAAAGCCACACCGCTATTGCGCATCACCCCGTCCACATCGGCAAAATCCACATTCACATATCCCTTAAATGTAATGATTTCGGCAATACTCTTGGCAGCAATCGTCAGCACATTATCCGCCATAGCGAAAGCCTCCGACAATTTCAAATCGCCATATATATCTTTCAACTTATCATTTTTGATAATCAGCAAAGCATCCACATACTGTTCCAACTCGTCTATGCCGTCCATTGCCTGCTCCATTTTCCGCCTGCCTTCAAAACTGAACGGGAGGGTCACAATTCCGATCGTCAATATCCCCAGCTCTTTTGCCTGGCGGGCAATTTCGGGAGCTGCTCCCGTTCCGGTCCCTCCCCCCATTCCGGCGGTAATAAATGCCATTTTCGTCTTATGTGACAACAAATTCCGGATAAAATCCATACTCTCTACCGCCGACTGCCGTCCACGTTCAGGCACACATCCCGCTCCGCGCCCCTCCGTCAGCTCCTTACCGAGCTGTATTCTGTTCTTTACCGGACTCAGCCGCAACGCCTGAATGTCTGTATTGCAAACCACAAACTCCACCCCGTGAATCCCCTGACGACACATGTGGTTCACGGCATTACTTCCACCGCCGCCGACTCCTATCACCTTAATAATGGATTCCTGCTGTACAGGCAACTTCAGTGCTAACAATTCATCATTATTGTCCATAAATCTATAACCTTTACCTTTCCCATAAATTACACCGGAAAACGAAAACCGCTGTCCTACTTAAACAAACCGGACAACCACCCCATCAAACCGCCCTTCTCCTCCTCCGGTTCAGAATGTTCACACAACAGCAACCCCAAAGCCACCAAACAAGCCGGAACCTGCAAAATCTCCTCATCCGGAGCCTGTAGCCCTTTTGCTTTGGCATATCCGGTCTGCTGTCCGGACAACTTGGCCAACAACACATCCGTCCCCGGAATGCGGCTTCCCCCTCCGCAAAGCAGAATCTCATTCCCGCTATCCGTAAAACGCCACTGTTGAAGCTGGTACAAAGCCCCTTCCAGCAACTCCTCCAGACGACACTGTATCACTTTTGCCAAGTCCCGTCTTTCAATCTGTTTATTGGAATCCGGAATCTGCACCTTTCCGCTCTTACAAGCCGAACGGACAGCCATTCCGTAAGTATGTTTCATCTTCTTAGCCTGTTGCATCCCTTCCAAACGGAAAGCACATTGTATATCATGCTCTATGGACGCACTTCCCAACGGCAGAATCACTTCATGCTCCAGCATACCGTTACGGAACAGCATCACGCCCGTATGAGCAGCACCTAAATCTATCAAAGCAAAACGCTGCTTCGAACCATACACATCCAAAGCTTCCATACATGCCCGGACGGCAGGAAAAAACTCCACATCTCCGACTCCACACTCCTCCATCAACTGCCGCAACTCTTTCAGATAGTGCGGATCCGAAGTATAAACCCGGTAACGCACCTCCAATGTCTTGCCTGTCATCCCCACGGGATTAGCCGTATACTCGCCCCGATCCACCGTATAAACCACAGGAATGACGTCCACCACCTCTTCCCCCTTCGCACTCACCAGCTCGATACACTTATTTTCCGCCCGCACCAAATCAGCCTCTTTCACCGTTTTACGCTGCAAAGAAACACTCACCCTCTGCTCCCCCATCCGGAGAGCCTTCCCCGACAACGACACATTCAGGACATCCACCTGCTTGTCCCGGACTAATTCCCTCAACAGATACTGAACATACGATTTCACTTTCGCCTTATCGGTAATCACTCCCTCCTTCACCCCCTGCGAAGCGATCATCTTTATTCCGGTCAAATGACAATCTCCCCGGTTATCCACACCGGCAACAGCCATCGCCATTTTTTCAGAACCTATATCCAAAGATGCAGTCAATCCCATAATATCTGTCATTTATTTATTTCTTAACACAAACAATCTGCCTGCCGAACTTCAAATTGATCTCCTTATACAAATTCCATCCCTTCCGGGCAATCCCTTTTTTCAGAAACAAACGCAGCTTCTCCATTTTCTGCTCATATCCCTTCATCCCGCCTAAAACAATTCTGAAATTTCCCACCTTGGGAATCAGTATCACCTCTTTCTTTCCGTCCACAACAATCTGTTCCACATAAGCATCCCAGAACTCATCATTCCTCAATGCCATGACAAACGGATACAACTCTTCGCAAGCAAATTTTCTGGATACATTTCCGGTTGCTACCACAACCCTGGAAGTATATTTGTGAGACAACGGCATAATTTTACCGTCTTCATCCACATAGTAACCATCATCATTCAATACCCTGAGTACAGGTTTACGCTGTCTGATTTCTATGTGTAAATAACCGTCTAAACTGTAGTAAACCTGAGCCGATTTGACAACCGACCTTCCCACAAGCAGCCGTTCGATGCTGTCCTTGTCTATTTCCGTAATGCCTCTGCCTGCCACATCCCCGTAACGCTCCTTCACAACCCTCACCACATCTCCCTCATCGGCAAAAGCATTGGCCACCGCATCCGCTACGGTAACCCGCATTCCCTTACACTCCACTTCATCCCGCTTTGCGGACACAAAGGTAAGCACAATTATCAGGTATGCAAACAAACCGATAAATAATATGTAAGGCCTTGCTTTCTGCATATATTCCTATTCTCCTTCCAACGAATACAACGGGTTTTAGTTCATGCCTTTCTTAAAAATATTTGTCAGCGCGGGAACAAAACGATCAATATCCCCGGCCCCCAGTGTGACAAAAACACCGCCTTTTACCTTCTCCTCCACAAATTTAAGAAATCTTTCTTTCGACACAATCGCAGAGGGTTTCACCACATCCTTCCGTATAATCTCGGAAGTGACCCCCGGTAAAGGCAACTCCCGCGCCGGATAAATATCCAGCAAGATCACCTCATCCGCAATATTCAGGCTCCGGGCAAACCAATCGTGAAAATCACTTGTCCGGGAATAAAGATGCGGCTGAAAAGCCACTGTCAACCTCCTGTCGGGCCAAATCTCCCGGATAGCCTGCAACACAGCCTCTACCTCACGCGGATGATGTGCATAATCATCCACATAAATCGTACGTCCGGCAGCGTGGATATTAAAACGACGCAACACCCCCCTAAAACCGGGCAGCGCCTCTTTTATCTCCTCCGGCGTCACCCCTGCCTCCAAAGCAAGCGTAATCGCCAATGTAGCATTCTCCACATTCATACGCCCCGGGACGCCCAATTTCAAATCCTTGATCTCCGCTCTCTCACCGTGGTAATCGAACACGGAACACACTCCTTCAACCCGCAGGTTGTCCGAATAGCTATCAGCCGGCTCATCCACAGCATAATAACCCGACACTTCCGCCTTATTCAGCTCCAGTCCCTTCTTTACAAACAACTTTCCGCCATTCCTCACCTTGCCTCCAAACTCTTCAAACGCATCAACCAGATTCTTGCGGTTGCCGTAAATGTCCAAATGGTCTTCGTCCATTGCCGTAATTGCCGCCATTTCCGGCGTCAGATGCAAAAAAGAACGGTCATACTCATCCGCCTCAATAACAATATAAGGCGAATGGGAATCCAACAGCAGGTTCGTCCCGAAATTCATGGAAATGCCCCCTAAAAAAGCATTGCATCCCACTGACGAACAATGCAACAGATACGCCAAAAGTGTCGTCGTTGTCGTCTTGCCGTGCGTACCGCCGATACACAACGCCTTACCCTCACGCGACAACAAGCCCAGCACCTCCGAACGCTTATGCAGATCAAACCCTTCCCGCTGAAAAAACAGCAATTGTGCATTATCCTGCGGTATGGCGGGAGTATACACCACCAACGTACGCGCCTTGTCCCGGAACTCTATTCCGATTTCCTCCTCCGCATCCCGGTAGTTCACAGGAATCGCCTCCTCCGCACTCAACTTCTCCGTCAATGCCGAAGGCGTACGGTCATACCCTGCTACCCGGTAACCGTTAGCCTTAAAATAGCGTGCCAAAGCACTCATCCCAATCCCCCCGATACCGACAAAATAAACACCTTCAATCTCTTCTGATATATTTTTCATCTTTTCTTACATTTACCTCCGCAAATCCGCCTTACCGAATCAACTTCAAGATTTCGGCAGCTATTTTTTCATCCGAATCTTGGATAGCAAGACGGGCAATATTCTCCGACAAGCCCCTGCACGCTCCTTCCTCTTCCAACAACCCAGACAGAACTGGCATAAAACGTTCAACGGCTTCCGCATCCTTAATCATCAGAGCCGCCTGCTTATTCACCAAAGCCATTGCATTTTTAGTCTGGTGATCCTCCGCCACATTCGGAGAAGGAACCAGTATTGCGGCTTTCTCCAGCAGACACAACTCCGAAATCGTTCCGGCTCCGGCTCTTGCCACCACAATATCAGCACAGGCATACGCCAGGTCCATCCGTTTCAGAAACGCCAACAACTTCACACAAGAAGGCAAGCATTCGCCCAACTCCCGACTCAGTTGGTCATAATAATACCCGCCGCATTGCCACAACACCTGTATATCTTCCCGTTCACCCAACGCAGACAGGTGTGCTTTAACCATCTTATTCAACGTACCCGCACCCAGACTTCCACCAGTCACCAAAACCGTCTTTTTCTTCGGGTCCAGACCATAATAAGCATATCCTTCCTCCCGCTTTCCCTCCTTACCCAGCAACTCCTTACGCACCGGATTCCCGGTAAAAACAATCTTGGACGGCTCAAAAAAACGCTCCATCCCTTCATACGCCACACACACCTTTTTCGCCTTCTTTGCCAACAACTTATTAGTCACACCTGCATAAGAATTCTGTTCCTGCAACACCAAAGGGATGCCCGCATTCGCAGCTACCCGCCCGATCGGGCCACTGGCATAACCTCCTACCCCGACTACCACATCGGGACGGAAACGCCGGATAATCTTCTTTGCCTTCCGCAGACTCTTCCACAAATTAATCAGCACCTTCACATTCTCCAGTGTCAACCTCCGCTGCAAACCTCTGACCGGCAGTCCTTCGATCGGGAAACCCGCTTCCGGCACCTTCTCCATCTCCATTTTCCCCTCTGCCCCCACAAACAGAATCTCCACATCCTTATCCATTCGCTTCAAAGCATTGGCAATCGACAACGCCGGGAAAATATGCCCGCCGGTTCCTCCTCCGCTTACAATAATCCGTTTCATATCGTCTTTTTTATAATCAAGAATAATAGCGTTCATTTTCTTCCCGCTCAACCCCCGGAACCTCTTCCCCCGTTTCCGCTTCCGATTCCTCCTCCTCTTCCCCTTCCGATTCCTCCTCCTCTTCCCCTTCCGCACCGTCAGCCGGAACTTCCTCTCCCTCCATAAACGTATGACTGACACTCAATATCATACCCAAAGCCGCACTGGTAAACAACAACGATGTCCCTCCCATACTGACCAGCGGCAACGGTTGTCCCGTCACCGGAAAAACACCCACACAAACCCCCATATTCACAAAAGCCTGGAAAACAATACTCAATCCCAAACCCGTGACCAACAAAGCGGGAAAAGTACGTGTACACCGCCTCACAATTACCCCCACCCGGAACAACACCGTCAGATAAAGCAACAACATCACACCGCCGCCAATCAAGCCATACTCCTCTATAATAATCGCAAAAATAAAATCGGAATAAGGATGGGGCAAAAAATTCCGTTGCTCACTGTTTCCAGGCCCCACTCCTAAAAAGCCTCCCTTCGCAACAGCTATCTTAGCCTGGTCCGACTGATAGGAATAGCCTTCCCGCTGTCCGCCAGCAAAAAACTCCGTCACACGCCCCTTGATTGTCGCCACACGCCCCACCTTCTCAAACTGAGGCACCGTAAAAGCCAGCACAAGAATCATGCCCACCACGCCAATCAATGCTCCGACCGACATCGCCATGAGTTTCAAACGCAACCGTCCGACAAACAACATCGTCATACAAATCAACCCCATCAGCAACGAAGTCGAAAAGTTATCCATAAATATCATAAAAATCACAGGCCCGACATACAGCAACACACTCTTCAAAGCCTCATCACTGCAATTCCGTTCCGTCTGATAATATGTGATAATCCTTGCCGTATAAAGGATAATGCCTATTTTTGCCAGTTCCGACGGCTGGAAAGTAAATCCAATCAACGGAATCGTAATCCACCGGTCGGCATCATTCAGATTCGTCCCCGCAAACTTCGCCCACAACAAAAAAACAAACGCCATTCCCAAAATAACTTTGGAAAACTTAAACAGGTATTTATAATGGACGGACTGCAACCCCAAAATCACGACAAAACATCCCGCCATAAGGAAAAGCTGCTTCATCAGATAAAAACTCGTATTCCCGTCCTTCACCCGATACGCCAGCCGTCCGGTGGAAGAATAAACCACCATCACGGAAGCAATCATCAACCCGATAATCACATACCAGAGCACCTTGTCCCCCTTAAACCTTATTTTATCCTTCCAATTAAACATAACCGCGTATCCTATAATCCTCCTGCCTAATCCGGGATGGCTCTCACCTTTTCCTTAAAAAGCTCCCCCCGCTGTTCATAATTCTTAAACAAATCAAAACTGGCGCAACACGGCGACAAAAGTACAGCATCACCGGGCACTGCATGCTCGCGGCACGCCTCTATCGCTTCATCCAGACTGTGGGTATCCACCACTTCACAAAGCGGCGAAAAAGCCTCCATCAACTTCCGGTTATCCACTCCCATACAAACCAACACTTTCACCTTCTCTTTCACCAACGGAAGCAGGACACTGTAATCGTTTCCCTTATCCGTTCCTCCGGCAATCCAGACCACAGGAGCCGTCATGCTGTCCAAAGCATACCAGGCCGAATCAACATTCGTTGCCTTGGAATCATTGATATACACAACCCCCTGCTTCTCCGCTACCGTCTCCAATCGGTGTTCCACCTGAGGAAAACTCTTCAATCCCCGGCGGATAGCATCATCAGTCAGTCCCATCCGCATGCAAGCCAAAATAGCCGCCATAGCATTGTATACATTATGCCTGCCCTTGATGCTGATGTCCGCCTTGTCTACAGAAAAGCGCCTGCCTTCCCACTGCACTACCACCATATCCCCCTCCATGTGTGCCCCGTCCTTCAACAACTGCGGTCCATACGTAAAACCCGCACATTGCGGAGCCGGCTGCATAGCGTCCACTCTCTCCCGTACCACATCACAATCCCTGCCATATATAAACATCCCGTCGGCATCCATATTCTGCAAAATCCGGAACTTAGCATCGGCATAATTTTCAAACTTATGGTCATAGCGGTCCAGGTGGTCGGGCGTAATATTGGTAATCACCGCCACATCCGCTTTAAAACGGGACATGCCGTCCAACTGGAAACTCGACAACTCCACCACATACACCGGATGTGCATTCTCCGCCACCTGTGCAGCCAAACTCTTTCCGACATTCCCTGCCAACCCGGCATCCACCCCTGCCTGCGACAAAATATGATGCGTAAGCAAAGTCGTCGTCGTTTTCCCGTTACTTCCGGTAATACAAACCATCCGGGCACCGGTATACCTCCCGGCAAACTCAATCTCCGAAATCACCTCCGTACCGCTTTCCCTTAACTGCACAACCATCGGCACCGTATCGGGAATACCCGGACTTTTCACCACAACATCCGCCTCTAAAATCCGGCTTTCCGTATGTCGTCCCTCCTCAAAATCAATCCCCGCTTCTTGCAGAACAGCCTTATACCCCGGTTCTATCCGTCCTTTATCCGACAAAAAAACATCATACCCCAACTTCTTTCCCAACAAAGCCGCCCCCGTTCCGCTTTCCTTTCCGCCTAAAACAACCAGCCGTTTCATCGTATATATACCTGTTTAATACTCTATCTTATTTTTAAAGTCACTATCGTAAGCACCGCCAAGATAATCCCTACAATCCAGAAACGGGTGACAATCTTCGGTTCCGGAATCCCCTTTTTCTGGAAATGATGATGCAACGGCGCCATCAGGAAAATCCGGCATCCTTCCCCGAACTTCTTTTTCGTATATTTAAAATAACTCACCTGCATCACCACCGACAGGTTCTCCATAAGGAAAATACCACAAAGAATCGGAATCAGTAACTCTTTATGAATCATAATGGCAAACACGGCAATAATACCGCCCAAAGACAAACTGCCCGTATCTCCCATGAAAACCTGGGCCGGGAACGAATTATACCACAAAAATCCGATTGTAGCCCCGATAAAGGCAGCACCAAAAACAACCAACTCCCCGGAATGAGGAATATACATGATATTCAGATAATCCGCATACATCATATTCCCCGACACATACGCCAGAATCCCCAACGTCGCGCCGGCAATGGCAGAGGTCCCGGTAGCCAGGCCGTCCAGACCGTCCGTCAGATTGGCACCATTCGATACCGCCGTCACAATCAGGATGGTGATAACGACAAACAGCACCCAACCCAAACCTTCCGAATATTTTCCCGCCCAGGAAGTAAACCAGGCATAATCAAACTCATTATTTTTGAAAAAAGGAATGGTCGTCTTCGTTGATTTCACATCCCTCGTCAATGCCTTCGGCACATTCTCCCCTTCAAACCCTTCATCCACCATACTTGTTACCTGTCCGATTTCAGATATAGTTGCCCGCTCCCGGATCACGACATCATCGCTGATATACAGCGTAATACCAACGATCAATCCCAACCCCACCTGTCCGATAACCTTAAAGCGCCCTTTCAAACCCTCCTTATGCTTACGAAACACCTTTATATAATCATCGGCAAAACCGATGGCCCCCAACCAGAGAGTAGAAATAATCATCAACTGAACATAAATATTATCCAAACGGGCAAACAGCAACACCGGAATCAGTATCGACAACAGGATAATAATTCCCCCCATCGTCGGCGTTCCTTTTTTCTGCATCTGCCCCTCCAAGCCCAAATCCCGGATCTCTTCACCGATTTGCTGCTTCTGCAAAATCCGGATTACCCTCTTACCTATAATCGTCGCCAACAACAAAGAGAGAATAATAGCACAAGCCGAACGGAATGTAATGTAATGAAACATGCCCGCTCCCGGAAAATCCAACTCATCCAGATACTTAAAAAGATAATACAACATACCTGTTAAAATTAATTGAAGATACTACATATTAAAAACCTCATTCACCACCTCTTTATCATCGAAATGATATTTCACGCCTTTTATTTCCTGATAATTTTCATGTCCCTTTCCGGCAATCAGCACAATATCCCCCTTGGAAGCAAACATCAGCGCCGTACGGATAGCCTCCCGGCGGTCAGTAATCGACAACACCTTACTCTTATCCTCCTCCTTCACTCCCGTCCGCATATCTGCCAAAATAGCTTCCGGCTCTTCGCTACGGGGATTATCGGACGTCAGAATCACCCGGTCGCTATACCGGCAGGCAGCATCCGCCATCTCCGGACGTTTCGTCTTGTCCCGGTCCCCACCGGCACCGACCACCGTAATGACCACATTATTTTTGCCCTTCAAGCCTTTAATAGTCGAAAGCACATTTTCCACCGCATCGGGCGTATGGGCGTAATCCACCACAGCCACTACCCCCTCCCTCGAAACAATCGTCTCAAAACGCCCCGACACCGGAACCAACAGGCTCATACACCGCAACACCTCCTCTTTATCCAACCCCAGCAGACATGCCGAAGAATAGACCGCCAACAAATTATAGGCATTAAAATCGCCCGTAAACTTAGTCCACACCTCTTTACCGTCCAGATGCAACAACGTACCGTCCAGATGCTTTTCTATCACCTTGGCATTAAAATCCGCCAACGTCCGGCAAGAATAGGTAAAACGCCGTGCCGCCGTATTCTGCAACATCACCATTCCATTCTTATCGTCGGCATTCGTCAAGGCAAACGCATCCTTCTTCAATCCGTCAAAAAAAGCCTTTTTCGCCTCAATATAAGCCTTGAACGTTTTATGATAATCCAAATGATCGTGGGTAATGTTTGAAAAAACAGCCCCGTCAAAATCCAGTCCGGCAATCCGTTTCTGATGGATGGAATGCGAACTCACCTCCATAAAACAATACTCACATCCCGCATCCGCCATCCTTTTCAAATACCCGTTCAACTCCACGGCATCGGGCGTCGTGTGGGTAGAAGGACACCTCTCCTCATCCACATAATTACAAACGGTAGAAAGCAGTCCCGCCTTCCTGCCCATCAGGCGCACAAGCTCGTATAATAAAGTCGCGGTAGTGGTTTTCCCGTTCGTACCCGTCACTCCAACCAATTTCATTTTCCGCGAAGGGTTTCCGTAAAAATTGGCAACCATCATCCCCAACGCTTCCGAAGAATCCGCCACTTTCACATAACACACCCCCTCTGCCATCACTCCGGGCAACTCCTCACAAACCACCGCCGTAACCCCGGCTTCTATCGCTTTTGGTATAAAAGCATGTCCGTCAACACTCACTCCGCGCTGAGCCACAAACACATCGTCCTTCCCGACTTTCCGGGAATCAAAATGAACCGCATTCACCAGAACTTCCGCATCCCCGTGAACCGATTCACAAACTACTCCTTTTAATAAATCCTTTAATTTTTCCATTACAGGTCATCTATATTTAAACCCCTTTTTATGGTCTCGTATTCTCTACCGCAACTCGATCTGGATATAGCCGCCTTCCCTTACATCTTGTCCCGGCGCCAACGACTGACGCTGCACCATCCCCGCACCTACAACCCCCACCTTCAATCCCGCATTCTCCAGCACAAACAAAGCATCACGCAACCCCATCCCTTTCACATTAGGCACCACGGAATTATTAATCCGCCGGGGTTTCAACACCACATTTTCCCCTTCCCCGCTCGACGTAATCACCCAGTCATTCTCTTCCACTTCGGCCTTCCCGTCCAACTCCAAACCCAAACCGTCAAATATTTTCCGGAAATCGGTCTTCAAACCGTTTTTACTCACCGGCACTGTTTTTTCCGCCACCCGCTGCTGCTCCCCATACTGCATATAGGCAATAGAATATACCTTATCGGCAATCTCCCGGAAAACCGGACTGGACACCTGAGCCGCATAAAAACCTTTCGACAAAGAAGGATTATCAATAACCACAATACAGGAATAAAGCGGTGCTTCCGCCGGGAAAAAACCGACAAAACTTGCCCGGTATTTCCGGATACCATATCCTTTCGTTCCCGTAGCAATACGGGCTGTCCCCGTCTTCCCGGCAATCCGGTACTTATCGGTCCGGATATTCCGGGCCGTCCCGTTTTCCACGGCACCCTCCAACATCTCCTGTATTTTTTTCAACGTACTGCGACTGCATAGCCTTCCCCCCACCTCCTCCGGCTCAAACGACTCGACAATCCGCCCCCGGTTACGGATCTCCTTCACAAACCGGGGTCGCATACGCTGTCCGTCATTCGCAATGGCATTATAAAAAGCCAGCACCTGCAAAGGCGTAATCTTCAACTCATAACCGATACTCCTCCACGGCAAAGTAATCCCGGTCCACTCCTTCTCCCCCGGATGCTTAATATAAGGCTCTCCCTCCCCTTTCAATCTCACGCCCAAACTCTTATCCAAACCCAACCCGCACCAGCGGTTCACAAAACGCTCCGGCTGCTTCCTGTAATGGTCATACACAATCTTGGCAATACCATTGGACGACGTCTCAAAAACGTGCCGGATACTAATCTTTCCCGGTTTCTTATTATCAGAATCTGTCAAATAATTCTCATAAAACTGATACCTCCCGGTTCCCCCCAAATCCACCGTATCATCCGGCTCAACATAACCATCCTCCAACAAAGCAATCATGGTCGCAGCCTTTATCACGGAACCGGGTTCTCCGGCATCTCCGATGGCATAATTCATACTCTCCCGGTAAGTGCCCCCCGTCGTGCGGGTTAAATTTGCAATTGCCTTGACATCTCCCGTTTTCACCTCCATCAATACCGCACACCCTTTATCCGCTTCAAACTTCTCCATCTGACGCAACAGCGCATGTTGCACAATATCCTGATAATCCACATCGATCGTCGTAATCACATCATTCCCGTCCTCCGGCTCTTCCACCGTGACAGGCACCCACGTCCCGGACATCATCTGTTTCACGCTCCGCCCCGGAATACCTTTCAACTCGTTCTCAAAAGCCCCCTCAATACCAACCCGTCCCTCAAAACTTCCGTCCTCCGCCTCATTCAGATACCCTATCGTCCGGCTCGCCAGATTCACATGCGGTTGCAAACGGGTACTACTCATCACCTCGATCAGCCCGCCTTTATTTTTTCCCAACCGGAAAATCGGAAACTCCCGGATTTTTTTCAGCTCATTGTACGAAACCTTACGCTTGTTCAGCAAATAATAACGCTTTTTCTGACTCTTCGCCGTTCCGAGGCGTTTACGGTAATACGCCGGACTCTCATCACCAAAAAAACGGGACAGACACAAAGCCAGACTGTCCGCATTCGCCCGGAACACATCGTTCGCCACCACGGCACCGTCAAAACGCAACTCATAATAAGGCACCGAACTCGCCAGCTTCCGTCCGTCACAAGCACAAATATCCCCCCGGTTGGGCGCCACCTCAAAATCCTTTACCCGCACCGAGCCGGATTTACTTCTCCACTTCTCACCTTCCCACATCTGCACATGAAGGGCCTTCACCACGATTAACGCGGCAACCAGCATCATCAGGATGTAAACCATCCCGATACGCCATACGATTTCACCCTTCATCGACATAACCTTACCTCTTATATATTTTTACGGGAGGTTCCTTGCTCTCCTCCAATTCCAACCCCTCTTCATTCACCCGCCTTTTCACCTCCGACTGTTTACTGATAAACATTAACTGGGCGGCAGTCGTGATGGACTCAAAGCGCAAATCCCTCACTTCCCGTTCCATGGCCACCTTTTTTTTATATAACTTCTCCGTACTGTATCCGTTTGCAATGTAAAAAATACCCAAAAACGTCAGAAACAGGATAAACATGATATTCCGCCGAATCACCTTGTCCGCCAGGATACGACCGTCAAGCAACTCTTTCACCGAAGTCCCGACCGTCTCTTTCAACTCCTCCTTGGGAGAAATAAATTCCTTCGTTTTATCAAACAACCCCATAATTCTCTGTCATTTTCAGTTTTCCAACCTGCGGGCAATACGCAACTTCGCACTTCTTGCCCGGGGATTCCTCTCTGTCTCCTCCTCCGACGGCACAATGATTTTCCGGTTCACCAACTCAAAATCATTGGCGACATGCCCGTATATCAGATCCTTCTCCTCTTTCCCCTCTGCATTTCCGGTTTTGAAAAAATTCTTCACAATCCGGTCCTCCAAAGAGTGATACGTAATCACCACCAAACGCCCTCCGGGCTTCAACACCTGCACCGCCTGCTCCAGCATCTCCTTTAAAGCGTCCAGTTCGCCGTTTACCTCTATCCGCAAGGCCTGATACACCTTTGCCAAGTACTTCTTCTCCTTCATCTTCGGCACACACGGCAAAATCGCCCGGTACAAATCGTCCGAAGAAACAATCTCTCCCACCTGGCGGGCTTTCAGTATCAGACCGACCAACCTCCCGGCATTTTCAACCTCCCCATAATTCCGGAACAAACTCACAAGCTCCTCTTCCGGATAACCATTCAGCACATCCGAAGCCTTCAGGCGGCTCCTGCGATTCATACGCATATCCAATTCCGCATCAAAACGGAACGAAAACCCCCTTTCCGCTTCATCAAATTCGTGAGAAGAAACCCCCAAATCCGCTAAAATCCCATCCACCTTGTTCCAACCGTGATAGCGCACGAAATTCCGCAAATACCTGAAATTATGATTCACAAAAACAAACCGGTCATCACCCGGCACATTCGCCAAAGCATCCTCATCCTGGTCAAATCCCATCAGCCTTCCTGTTTCCAGATGCCTCAATATTTCCCGCGAATGCCCCCCTCCGCCGAACGTCAGATCCAAATAATCCCCATCCGGCCTGATGGCCAAACCCTCTATCGACTCCTTCAACAAAACCGGCACATGATATTCCGCCATACCCCCACTGATTTATTTTTGTACATTAAAAACATCCTGCGTCAACTTCGCAAAATCCTCCCCTCCCATTTTCATATTATCGTACTTCTTAACGTCCCAAATCTCAATTTTCGCATCCTGTCCCGCCAACACAAGCTCCTTATCAATCCCCACCTCTTCCAGCATCCGTTTCGGAAGCAATATGCGCCCATTTGCATCCATCTCCACCTCCTGCACCCCCCGGTACAACTCCCTCATAAAAGCAGCATGCCTGCGGTCAAACAGATTCAACCTGGCCCGCAACGACTCCACCAACGCCTCCCACTCCTTATACGGATACATATCCAGCGAATCTTCAAACACATTCCGCCGCACCACAAAGGTTTCCTGCTGCATCTCCGC
>ERZ778504.616-NODE-616-length-35189-cov-7.803808_pt1 | contig 35189 bp, 20 predicted proteins | sample MGYA00510046_ERZ778504 | MGnify/ENA primary metagenome ERZ778504 (study PRJEB29527, sample SAMN07138964) | mouse gut metagenome | material: feces | host: mouse | place: China:Nanjing | collected 2016-01-25 ...
CCATATGTATATATATCTTTAAAATTTTGTTATCCGCAGATCTTAAGTATCTTTACTAAACATCTCAAATATGATTTCTTCTAGTTCCGGCATATCTTCTTTGATAAAATTGATTTTGCTTAAATCAAACTGATCTAAAATAGAATTTTCATTTAAAATATAAATCTTATACTGGCACTCTTTCATTTTTTCTACTCGACATACAGATGCATTAAAGGGAATTATGTCTTCCTTTGTCTCCACAATATAAGAACGATCTATAGCAAATTCTTTTTTCAAATCTTCTATTGTAGATTCTTTTACTTTTTCTCCGTTTATGATAATCATAATCTTATCTGCCAGATTCTCGATATCTTTCATATAATGACTGGTTAATAAAATAGTAGTTTGTTCCTTCCTGTTGATCTCTTTTAAAAAATCATAAATGGCATACTGACTAACCACATCAAGTCCTAGAGTAGGTTCATCGAGAAAAAGTATTCGAGGCGAATGTAATAAAGCGCATATTAACTCAAACTTAACCCGTTCACCCAAAGACAGCTTTCTGACCGGAACATAAAGTTTTTCTCTAATTTTCAGCATTTCTACCAATTTATTCATTCTGTTTTCAAAATCTGTTTTGGATATGTTATATATTTCTTTTATCATTTTGAATGTTTCATATGCTGGCAAATCCCATATTAACTGACTTTTTTGCCCCATTACTACTCCAATCGAACTTAAATAGTTTTTTTCTTTTTTGAATGGACAAAAACCCATGCTGGAAATTTCTCCTTCTTTTGGCGGCAAAATTCCCGTTAACATTTTAATTAATGTCGTTTTCCCTGCACCGTTTGGTCCTAAAATTCCAACAATCTCTCCCCTCTCTATTTCAAAAGAAATATTTTTTACCGCTTCCACTTTTTTATATTTTCTTTTTTTTAAATCAGATAAAGTTCCTCTTATCCCCTCCTGTTTCTCAAAAGTTTCATACCAATAACTTAAGTTTTTACACGATATCATAATTTTCCCCTCATATATTCTTTTACCACGTCATCTGAAACCAGTTTAAGTATTTTTAATAATAATGCCATGATAACGCATCTCTTTCTAATAATTCATTTATTAAAAACATTCCACAATGAAATTGACTTCCTTCTCTTTAGTTTATTTTAATTGTATACAGTATTGATTTTATTTAATTTTGTCCAAAATAACATACCAGAATTGGAAAACTTTATTTTCCAATTCTGGTATGTTATTCCATTTCATCATTCAATTCTTTTCTATAAGCTTTTTTTAAGATGCTTGCGACAGACATATTATTTTTTTTTTTCTCTATATAATATGCCTTTAGCAAGCATTGTTTCGCCAGATCAATATCCGTACTTTCACGTTCTCCTCTACTAATCTGCCGTAAAATGATCAATGCTTTATCACTCAACAATTCGATCATTTTTAAACCTTCATTATTTTCTTCTGCCTGTTTTAAACATTCACTATTTAATTTAAACGCCTTTTCATACATTTTACATCCACAATATATTACTGCCAAGTTTCTCATAGCAACAAGACGTATATGCCTTATATTATCTCCTGCAATATAGTCCATCCCTAAACAATCCAACAAATTTTCATAAATTTTGATTGCCTCTTCATCTCTATGTATATACGCATTTGCATTTGCCAAACTTATCAAGCAAAAAATTTCTTGTTCCGTAAATGGAAATTTTTTATCCAAGTATTCTTTATAATTAGGAAGTGTCATTTGTATAACTTTTTCCAATTTCCGGATTGTGGTTTCTCCATCGCTTCTTTTACAGTAATAATCAGTGATTGCTTCTCCTTTTAAGACATATTGATTTGTAATTAAATTACCATGAGCTTTTTTCTTTATTCTTTTCAAATAGTGATCTGCCTTTTGATAATCTCCCTGTTGCAGTGCCATTTCATACATTTCTAATTCTTCAATAAGTTCTATGTCTTTTCCTACGCAAACAGCATAACATCTTTCTGGTATTCGCTCCATCTTTTTCATTAATTTTATGTATAATTCTTTTTTTACGCTTGTTTTTCCATTTTCAATACGGTGCAATGTTTGTACAGAACAAATATTTTCACATAGTTGTTCCTGAGTTATTCCCATGCATAGCCTTGTCAGCCGTATTACATCACCTATCCTATAATTTGACATTGTAATTTCTCCTTACAAAACATTATGACTTCATCTGCCTGTTCTTTCTTTTGTTCTATCTGATATAAATGAAAAGCAATCTTGCATTCTTGAAGACATTCTTCCTTTTTCCACTCCCCATTTTTTTCCACAGAAATCCTTTCTCTTGTTTTCCCCAGAAGAAAATATAGGTCTGCAAGTTCTGCATAACCTGTTCCCCGATTAATCAGTGCAAGCGCTTTTTGTATATATAACAGAAGTTCTTCATAATCATTTTTTTGTTTTTTATTGTGAATTAGTTCCAAATATATTTTTATCCCTAATTTTTCTCTTTTTTTCCCAGAGTAATATTTCATAACAAATTCTAAAACATTTAATAATTCCTGCTCTATCATCTCATTTTGAGAATTAGAATAATGAAATAATATTAACAATAGTTCTACTTCTATTAAATTGTATAAACAAACTCTGCGTTTTTTTCTCCAATCGCCTAATGTAATGCTAATACCATTTTTTGCATATTCAAAAATCTGCCCTGTTGCTCTTCCTTGGGCAATCATAATAAGAATTTCTTCAAAAATACAATATTGCTCATGGATTTTTTCCTCTTTAGGCATTACTTTGCGATATTCGCTTATTTTTTTCTTCTGCTTTTCCTAACTGTTTCTTTTCTAAACAAATTTCAATTTCGTGTCTTATTTTCCATAAATTGTAATCTTCTTCGTTCAATATTGTCTCAAATAATGTTATTTCTTTTCCAATCCTGCCTAAAAGCGCTTGTCCTAATAGAGAGTCAACTTCCCTATACCCTTGCTCTAAACGAGATAAAGTTGCAATGGAGCAGATGCCGTCACAAACTTCTTTCTGACTTAACCCATATCGTTTTCGATAATAGGCTAATACAATACCCATAGTTTTCGGTTCGTCTGTAGCTAACATATAAGATTCCGTTCCTTCAATTCTCACCTTTTAAATGTCCTTTCTTTTTCAATACCTGTATGTAGTTCCTATTTTTAATCTTCTGAACACATCATAAAATTCCCAAAAATGCAACAGGCACTCCCATTTCCATCCGCAGCATTTCCGTTATGCTTTTCACCGGAATTTTCCTGACAGCCATGCTGTTACTGAAATATGAAATGCCTTGATTTCATTGGGTTTGTTGATGTATTATACAGTCGCGCAGAACCGATTATATAACCATTTCGCTACGCCATCAGAATCATTGCTTTCTATAATTCCGGTGGCTATTGCTTTTAATTCGTCTACCGCATTCTCCACGGCATATGATTCATCCGCTATTTCAAACATTTCAATATCATTTTTCCCATCGCCAAACGCAACAATGTACTCAATTCCCAACCGCTCTTTTAATTGTAAAATTGCATTTGCCTTTGAAACACTTTTGGGTACAATTTCTAACCATTGTTCCCCGCTATAGATTTCTTTTTGGAAAATACAATGATATTTTTCTTTGAACTGAATGTATAGCGGTTCCAGTTTTTCGTATGCATCAATACAAGTGAAATAGAAAACATCTCCGAATCCCAGCGCACGGTCAAATTCAACAGGCGTATCTCTTATGTCCCCCTTACGAGTCGATAAGAATTCAGTTGTAGCACGATTGCATTTATTTACAAGATAGGAAAATTTTTCCTTGCCTGATATGTAAGCGTAAACAACAGGATAAATACCTCGACGCAGTAACTCATTTAGGATTTCTTCTTTTTCATTTTGGCGGAATGCATTTCGTGCAATAATATCAAACGTGTCATTTTGCAAAATGACAGCGCCATTGTATGTAATGATAGGTATTCTGGCATTCAGTCCTTTTGTTGCTTTTGTAGCTGTCAGATATGACCTAGCTGTAGCATAAGAAAAAAGCATTCCATCCGATGTTAATTGATTAATTACTTGATTCGTATACGCAGAAGTCCTGGCATCACTTCGTAACAATGTTCCATCTAAGTCTGATACATACAGAGTTTTCATAAATTCCTCCTAATTTTCAAAATGCAGCATATATATTTATATGAAGCTTAGGTTTTCATCAATATCAATTATTCATTTCCAGATTAAATCCTATGATATTATTCGTTTTCCGATTTGCAAAAATCTCTCCGTTGCCAGTTGTGAGATTATATAGAACGCTCCATTGTAGTTTGTCCATATCTCCATCAAAAACACCGACATCAGCCAATAATTGAACTGCCTGTCCCGCTTCAAGTATACCGTTATTCGCTTCTATCGCATCTTGCACTTTATCATAGCGTTCAAACTCAGTAAATCCTTCCCCAATATTCAATCCGTCATAGGCAATAAAATTAGAAGCAATTTGATATTCGTCCTCCGCTTCAACGGCACAAAGCTCTTGATTTACATATTCCACAATGACAGAATGTCCACTTCCATCAGCAATCAAATAATGGCACTCGATACCCCCGGAAAAATATATATTGTATTGGCTTAACAATTCAATGGCTTCTTCCACTGTAGCCGCTTTATCAAGTACAAGCCGGATTGCCGTGGTTGTATTTAATGTTATTTTGTCGGGATTATATGGGACTTCCGCTTCTGGCACTGCAAGCAAAGCAATCGCAAGCCCTTTCTCATTCATTCCGTCAAAAGGAAGATATGGTGCAGCTAACGTCAGGAAATCATCAAAAAGTGAACCAATGGGTAAATTGTCCTCGGAATATCCCGCAAAAGAAAGGTTGACGGTGGAAACTGAAGCATAGCCATTATCAGGTGCAGTGTAAAGCTGTAAAGACGGAGCATATAAAAAATCAAAATTTCTCCCAAACAAAATATCGCCATTCTCATTTTTTACAACAAAAGCCGTGCAGCCGTCTCCTGTAACACCCAAGTTTATTGGCAGTCCTTTCAACAGCCTTTTTGTTACAAATGCTTCAATGCCCGCATCATTTTCAGCACCAATTTCCAGAAATTCATCAAATCCATAATCGCCATAATAGGTCATTTGATACATTCCGTAATCATCAACCTTTTCCAATGACATGAGGGAGCGCAATTCATTTCTAAACAATGCAAGCGCTGCGATTATAATAATCGACAAAGCGATTCCTATACCTACTATAACCCGAAGAACGATTTTCTTCTTTTTATGTTTCATATTTACCCCACTCCGTAATTTTAATCTGTTGAATTATTTAACGCCGTTATTTTATCACATACGCACATACAATTCCAATAAAAATTATTTTCTGGCAAAAGCTGCTGCACTGCTGTGTCAATTGGATTTTATTATAATCATTCTCGGCACTTGTGCCGCAAACACAATCCTCATATACTATGGTTATAATCCGACACAGCAATTCAGACTCTGGCAATTTGAACCTGTTTATTGGAATCTATTTTGGAATCACCAGCATGAACAAAATAATTTCCAGCTTTGCATTGCGCCGCACGCAACACCGGAGCTGGACGTGATAATTGCAGATGAACCAGGGGAATATGCCTGCTTCGCGGGAATGTGGTGGACGCCTGAAAATCGTCTTGCCTACATGGAACCGCTCTGCACCATTCCCGAATACCGGCAAAAGGGGCTTGCCGCAGCGGCGCTGTCCGAGATGTACCGCAGGACAAAGGCGCTGGGCGCAACACATATGACTGGCGGCAACAACCCATTTTACCGGAAAATCGGCTATCAGCCCGCTGTAAAATGGACATTCTGGCAAAAGCAAAAGAAAAAAGAAGGAAAATAAAATAATACCAAACAATCAGATGATTTCTGTCCTGGTCAGCAACTACGGCGACAATGTCTGGAAAGAAATGTGCAAAATCCGTGAAAGACTGTACTAAAAGCTCCTCCTGAACCCCAATACAACACCCCCGCCAACAACGCTCCCAGGGAAATCACCACCCCTGCCCTGCTTCCCGGAGTAATATAATCGAGCGATACCTCATGCACCCCCTTTGGCACTGCCACGCCGATAAACATATCATTTACGACATATGTCTCTACTTCCTCACCATCCAGGCTGGCATGCCAGCCTGGCGCATAAGGCACCGCAAAACATAATATTTTATCCTTATCAAGTTCCAGCGTTCCGGTGATCTTATTTGCCTGAACCTGAAATTTCCCATCAGTATCCTCTTTTAATTTTTGGATATATCCCACATAATCAGAAAAATCCTGATACACGATTTCCAACTCGTCCATATCAATTTCCATGGCGCGCGTAAAAGACATCTTAATCCTTGCCTTACTGCATTCCTTCGCAGTCCCAATATTCACAGTCTGCGGAGAAACGGACTGCCAGTATTTTGTGGTTCCATCCTCCAGCTGTATCTCTCCGCTGCAAAGCCTTTCGCCCGTATAATACAAATAATATTCACAGTTCGGATAGATGACAGCGGACAGAGTGATTGTACTTCCTGCTTCTGCCTTAATTGTCCCATCCTCCAACACAGCTCCCTGCAATCCTGATATGGAATATTCGCTTTTATGAATCTCCTTTTTTAGCTGCATCTGTTCAATATCAAATACCCCTCCCAAGGTATCAAGGGCAGCTGCCTGCAGCATCACTTGCTGCTTTTCCACTCCCGTCATAGCCTGGTATTCCTCGATATTGCATATTTGATCATATGTGTACGCCACAGGAAGGCAATATCTATTTTCATACAGACTCCACTCACCGTCCTCAGTGGATTTTATGAAGTCAAATCCATATGGGACTGTACTGGAATGATCGGATTGGGCAACAAAATATTTCACCGCGCACATCGTTTCCAATATTGTCCTTTGGTCAAGCCCCCATACATTAAAATCCGCAGCAGAAATGTCCCAGTCCTCAAACGCATTTATAAAATAATCATTTATAATGCTCAGATAGGACATTGTACCACAATACCCTTGCAGCATTGAGACATTCATTCCCAGCCGCGGCTCCATATACCCCCTCTCATTATCAATCCGATAGAATGTTTCCTGTTCTCCTGTCAGTTCTGCCACTACCTTTCTATGTTCTGCGTCTGCAATTTCATTATCGCGCGAAGCAGCTCGCCAATTAATGCAGACTGTAACATATGCGACAACAAACAGAGCCCATTTTCCAGTCCTTTTATTAAGTCCCTTTTCCAGCAATGGCAGTAAAATGAAAACAGCAAACAAAATCATCCCATAACATAAAATAGTTTTCCCATAACGTTCCTGTGCAAGAATATCATTCTTTTTTCCAAAAACTACCAGAATTACGTATACGAATGCCACACCCATTTTCTGAATGTTTGTCATATCCATCAGTTCATCCCAGAAAGAGAATACCAAAAACGCAATATACAAATCAATAACCAGTTCCCATCGCGCATAGCATTCACCAAAGCCGGACATCAGACAGCTGAAAAACGGAATGACTGTCATCAGGAACATTACCACAAGATTTATTTTTTCCTGCTTTCGCTTCCCTGAAAGAAAAACGCAGATTAACACAATCATGCCGATTGTACAGACTGCCAGTTCCTGACCAATATTTTCATAAGAAGGCAGGAACATGTTGCATATCATCTGCCTGACAAAATGCCATGGCTGGACAAGAGGATAGTCCGTTTTCATGACAGCCCTGCCGCTCGACAAAAAACCAACTACCGCTGGCACAAAAATCACTGCTGCCAGTCCAAGCCCGAAAAGATACTCCGCAGCCAGCCGGCATACCCCTGATACTGCCATCAAAAATGCTTTCTTTTCCCTGACAAACCGATAAATAACATATACCGCCAGTGATACAGATCCAACATACAGAAAATAAAAACCCGACAACGCAAACAAAAATACGGCAATACACAGCACGCCTCTCTTTTTTCCATGTATGGAACGCTCTGCGCCTGCCAGCATTAATGGTATATATATCATCGCATGCACAAAAATGACATGTATATTGCCCTGTACTGTAAACCCCGTAAAACAATACACAAGCGCGCCCATAACATATGCAGAAGCAGTGCCTGCACAATCCAGTTCTGAAACGAATCCAATAAACGCCAGCCCGCCAAAATATATCCTCAGATAAAACAGAAACGTATAAAAATATGGCAGCATGTCTTCCGTCACAAACAATGTCAGGCTATAAAACGGGTCACTCAGCCCATAGTAATGTAAAGCCGTAATGGTATCATCCCCCATGCCAATCCTGAAATCAAACATAGGAAAAATGGGTGTTTCGCCGTTCAGCAGCGCAGTAAAAAAATCCATCCAAATCCGCCTGACATGAACCATGGAAGGATAATGCTGTGAAATGGCATCCGAAGCCCCTGCTGCAAATAACCCGAGCGAGGATATATAAAAAATAAGCGGCCCGACAAACGCCCAAAAGCATACCGTATATACTATATATTTGTTATCCTTAACCCATGCAAAACCTTTCATCAATTACACGATTCCCTTTCTCGAAAGTATAGTCATATTCATGCATAGTAAAAACACTGGTCAGCCACCCTGACTATTCTCCATGTTCCATGCAGTACTTCCTGGCCGTTTCTTCGTCAAGGTCAAAATGTCTTTGCAGCTTGGCAACAATAATGTTCTCTGTAACACCATCCTCTACCTTGTCCTGTATAAACGCACGGATTCCTTCAATTCTGCCCTCATTCCTGCCTTCAATTCTACTTTCTTCCCTCATTTCCTGTATTGCCAGACACATATCGACCGTCTCCTTTCCCTGATCAATCTTAATTTTGGAATTAGTCGCAGCATTAATGATCTCGGCTGCGCTTCTTTCCACATTTTTGAATCGCTAAGACTCATAGGTCCATCCCATGTTTCACGTCCTCCCACAGACCCGTGTACGCCAGGAACAAAAAATCCCTCCAAAATGCCTCGTCTTTCTTGTCATTGCTGTCAAAATCATTGACCGTCTTGCAAATATTTTTGAGAAATTCCTTTTCGGCATCAATCAGTTCGAAATTGGCAGAATCTAACCGCTTTTCATCAACACTCACCCTGATGTCCCTGACTGATTTCCATCAGCATCGGCATTCGCCAGCTCTGTCGGGATTTCCGTATCGTGCTCCTTCAGACGTTCCTCCCTAAGCCAGATGATATCCTCTTCCGACGGCGATTCGTAGGCAGCGCATACCTTAAAATGCGACCGCGCCTCACCGCACATGTATGCAAAACTGATTTGCAACGTCCACTCGCCCGGCGTGACCGCAATCTGTTCCTGTATGGACACATTCTCCATAATCTCGTCGCCCTGCCTTTCAAAATGGTATACACAGTCCCCATCCGGAGACAAAACATCCACAACGACCTGCTCCCCATATGGCTGAAATGCCTTCCCACTTTTTGCTATCAAATCAGAATAGACAATTTCCAGGTTTACCACATTGTCCTCATGCACATAAAAAGACCAGTTTCCACCTCTTACAATCGGGCACATCGGCTTTTGAAGCGCCGTGTCCACACGAAATATGATGCCCTCGTCAATATCAGCCAGCAGCTCCTCCTTTGTCAGATAATACTCATACTTTTCCTCCGGTTCCGTCTCCGCTCTTTCCTGTCCGGCTGATTTTTCACGTTGCGTTTCCTGTGTCTCCAGCTCCTGCACCTCTATCTCTTTCGCCACACTGTCCAGCTTCACGGAACTGCCGCATCCCGACAGTGATGCAATACAGACACATAACACCACAGGCAAATACTGTCTCTTCATTTCAACTCCCCCTTATTTTCAATCCGCCCATAACAAATACCATTAAACTGCTACAATTATAATGCAAATTTCTACAATGCACAAGGGTTCAACCAACATTCGGATATGAAATCAATTGAGTGCCAAAACGCGGCTTCCAAGTCCCTATCCTGTCATGACCCACACGACTGATACCGTTTTACCCCGAACCGCCATGCACTATGGCAGATGAGCAAAAAGACGGCAATCCCAAGCGGGCAGAACGCCCAAAACCAGTGATTCGATTTTCCCAGCAAAATCTGCAACGGATAATACTGAATCAGCGTATATGGAATCACATACGTGCAAAACCGCAAAATCCCTTTTCCGTAAACATCTATGGGATACTTGCCATGTGCCTTTGCCCCATAGGTGAGCACATTCATCAGCGAAGTATCTTCAATTGAAAAGAAACAAAAACTTGCCTCAAGCATAAACAGTCCGATAAACAGAAACATCCCTCCTGCTACCATGGCGGCAGCCGTCCATACTGTCAGGAGGTTCCATGCAACCTGGCTATGCCGGATTCCCACAACCAGTGTAATCACCGCCGTCAGTAAAGGACCCGTTCTTCCCAGTTCAAATCTGCTTCCTATAACCTGTAGAATCAGACTGCGCGGACGCAGCATCATGCGGTCAAATTCTCCCCCTCGCACCATTCCGGAAAATCCCTTGAACCCATTGCCGAACAACTCCGCAAAAGTAAAGGACATTTGTACAATGGAAAAACACAGCAGGATATCTCCATAAGTATACCCGTTTATCTGTGTAATGCCTGCAAATAAAAATTTTATCGCGGCCAGCTCGCCGAATGCCATCATAAACCGCGCAAAAACCATCAGCAGAAAAGACAGTTTATACTCCATAATACTCTGTGTGCAAACAGAGGCATACCTGATATACAATGCCATATTTTCTTTCACTTTCATCGTGTCATCCCCCTTGTATCACAATTCTTTTTTCTGCCTGTTTCCATATGATAACCCCCAAAAGCATAAGTGCCGCCAGCCAGAAAATTTGTCTTCCGATACACTGGCACACTTCTCGCCCCGCAAGGTCTCCGCTATAAATTCGAAATGGCACATTCTGCATATAGGCAAACGGCGTCAGCTCCAGTAACGACAGATACTTTCCTGGGAAAAAGGGCAGTGGTATGATATTGCCTGACAAAAACTCCACTGCTCCTGTCAGTACCATGCGCCATCCCTGCGCCGAAATCGTAAAAAAACATAACATATAGACAAGCATACAGAATGTCACGGTTATCCCAAGCGCCAAAAATAAGGTAAGCAGAAACAGCAAAAAGGAAACACCGCTCACCGGCAGCGTCATTCTGTACTCTCCTGGCATCAGAAACGCACCGCATAACACAGGAACACACCGCATCACTGCCTCTGCCATCCTCGCCCCGGTCGTCCTTGCGAACCACATGGAATAGACCGACACCGGACGGCACAGTTCATAAGCGACATCGCCATTTGTTATCATTGAAAATAAGTCATTGTCCACTGCCCATGTATTAAAAAGAACCAGCAGCGCTTCCTTTAGCCAGATATACGTCACAATGGCGGCATAATCCATGGGGATGCTGCCGCCGGAAGCCTCTGCAATCGCTTTGTATGCAAGGCATTCCATCAGTCCCCAGATAAGCTGGGTAGTCAGAGCCGTGACAGATGCCATGCGATACTGTATTTTCGTGGCAAATCGAAGTTTGAAAAATGATATATACTTTTTCATGGATACCTCCTGTTTTCAGATAGGAAATATGCCGCTTTGCGGCTACGGTTGGCGTGATACTAAAATTTTACCAGAAAAATGAAAAAAGAGCAGCCTTGTAATAAACTTTTATGCACATAATCAGGAGCCAGACTTCACAAAATCTGGCTCCTGATACAAAATGATATTTTAACGGACGGATTTAGCTGTCTGTCTTCGGCCGCTTTAGCGTAACTGTTATTGTAATACTCTTATTGTATGGAGTTGATGGATTGTATGATGAAAAGCTATTTTTCCACACCTTGATATAAATTGTCTCACCAGTTTCCATTAAAATAGTAGGTAAATTCCGATTTGCGTAACTGGGATAGCTGCTATTATAGAAAATGTTTGTATCATATGTTGACTTTAAATTTAAACACCGCGCCAAAAAATTCCCACCGCTCGTCTCTGTTACTTGTCCATTGATGACATAATATCCTGCTGATTCCACTGGAACGGCAAGGCAGTATACTTCACCATATGTTTCTAGTAAAATCTCGTTAGGCACATTCAGTTCCATAGCTGTAACTTTCATCATCTGCACGCTGCAGCGGCGGCTTTCTACCGTTGTACTCTGGTTTTCAATGCGCAGTGTAATCCTGTCGTTCGCGGCAAGGTCAAATGTCTGCAGGTTTACAAGCTCCTCTTCTTTCCCATCGCTGGTATAATAAAGACACCGGTGGGATACATCCTTAATATCTCCTTCCACAAGCACAAAATATGTCCCTTCCTCTGGCGCCTCAAATTCATAACGTGCATACTGCCCGGACGAAATGTAGGCAGCAGCCCGGGCATTCAGCTCCAAAGGTATCATATCAGATGTTTCCTTTACATTCATCGTAAAACTTGCCTTACTGTATCCATTCTCAACCTTAAAGTAATGTTTCGCCCCTGCCGTCATACCATAAACCGCACCCTTGCTCAAAACAGTATTGACTTCCGCTTTATCTGTCCCGCCATACCAGTTCAGCTGAGCGTTGCTGATTGAAACAAATAATTCCTTATCCTCCGGTGCTGTAACCTCAAAATACACACTCTCTTCTCGATTCAGCTCATAGTCTTTTTGGAAAACATCCGCTATATTATCCCTCCATGCATTTCTAAGCTCAAATGAATATGTGTTTGCATTCTTAGCATCATTGTTTCTAACCCTTGCCACATAAGCTGAAGAGTGCGTGTTCATACCATAGGAAAAAGGGTTCCATTCATTATGACTGTTAATCACTTCAATCGTACATTTGTTCGTAGTCATGTTCTTGAAGTAATAATACAGCACATCTTCATTCGTACTTTCACCGGGAAATGTAAAATATCTATATTCATCCGGCTCCAGCGTCCCTGTATAGGTTCCCATTTCCAAGATTTCCTTCTTCTGTACCTCAATGCTGCAATCCAACGCACTGTACATGGACGTGTTCGCCACAATCAGTTCCAGGTCTTCTGCAGTGTCAATAAAGCCATGCCTGGATGCTTCAAATACATCGCCGTGACAGTATTTTACGTCGGCAGAACCCGTCAGGATAATATAATACCCCAGTGTGTCCTCTTTCTCTGCTTCCGGAACTGTAAACCGGAGCTGCTTCACTTCTCCTGGCTGCAATGTGCCGTTCCACGGCAGCGCGGCAGCGGACTCGCCCGCTGCCGCTTTTTGCAGCAGCAGGCGAAATGAACACACAGTCACCGCTGTCGTTCCTGACACAGACACCCTGAAAAGTATCACATCATCTTTTTTCAGGTCAGCCAGTTTTTTTATGTTGCCGCTGACTGTACCAGTCTCTGTGCCTGTCCCATCTGCCCTTGTAATCTCGTAATCAAGCGACAGCGCACCGTCGTGGCTCTCGGTCATTGCAATCACATAGCTGCCGTCCTCTCCGACAGTATACTGGTAGTAAGCGGTCTTGCCCGCCGAAAGCTTCTTTAAGTCTGTCCTTGTCCCCAGCGTTATCGCTTCCGGCACAAGCCTGTTTAATGAAAACGTAAAATTGTCCACATCCTCTGCCACGCTGACGGTTATGGTCAGCTTGTCCCCCTTTGACAGGGTAACCTTCTGTCCTGCGTCGTCCAGCGCGCTTCCGTTTTGTTCCACGGTAACCGTGACATGTTCCTTCTGCTGAAAGCTTACCGCGTAACCCGCTGGTGTTTCCTCCTCATACGGAAATACATACACGGCCTTCTGTCCCTTGCCGAGTCTTCCTGTCTCCGTCATGCTGTCAACCGTGATTGCTCTTTCCTCGTATTTTACGATGGTCAAATCGTAACCCTCTGTCGGACTGCCGGAGCTGGTTACCGTGAACTGAAGGCTCTGCCCTTTCTCCAAATCATATTCGGATGCTTTTGACATTCCTACAGCCGTCATCGTGCCATCTTCATTTTTCGACACCTTTCTGACTGTGTATTCTGCGTTTCCGTAAACATGGTATTTCGTTGCGGTCTCCCCCTGTGCGGGGTCATCCTGTGAAGTAAACTGGTAATACGCATACTCACCGCTTCTGAGCCTGCCTTCGGCCGCTTTTCCCAGCGACATCGGGGCATACACTGCCTTCTTTATCGTCAGCTGGAACGTTCTTGCCACACTGTTGCCGTTCGTCACCTTAAAGTGCAGCATCTGTCCTTTCTGTAAACGGTACTCTGACGCTGCCGCCACTGGCTCTGTCGTCGTTGTGCCGTCTTCCTTTGTGGTCACTTTTTCCACCGTGTAGCGAGCTGTGCCATATACCTGATACAGTGTCTCCGTGGCGCCTGTCTCCGGTTCATCCTGCGCCGTAAACTGATAGTACGCAGTCTCCTTTGTCCGAAGCGTTTTTGACACGGTCGTGTCCAGCATAAGCGGTGTGTACGCTGCTTTCTTCACGGTCAGCTCATACTTTCCGGCATTGCTTGCCGTAAAACGTATCTTATCACCCTTTTTCCAGGTAAATTCGTTGCTTCCCGAACGCAGTGTACCGCTGGTTACTTCTTCCTTTGCAGTACCGTCCGCATCTGTCACTGTCGTTGTCCTGCTGTAGCCGCATGACGCACCGCCAAAGTATACACTGTAAAGTGTTCCGTCCTCCGACGCGTCGTCAGCAGTAAATTCGTAGCCTGCCTTTCCGTCAGCTTCAAGCTTTCCAAGCTTTGTCTCGTTCAGGGCAATTGGCTCATACGGTATCTCAGGCTCCGCGGTCTTTTCCATGGTGAGGCTGAATTTGCCTGGCTGACCCAAGTCCCCCATTACATCCATCAGGAGCTTTTCACCCTTCTTCAAGGTAATCGGAAAGCCAAACCGAAGCGTCGGTTTCTGGAGCGTTCCGTCCTCGCCCATTTCAGCGACATTCAGCAATTTGAACACTACTTTTTCATTGTCGAGCACACCGCGGTACTCCGTTCCATCCGGCGCATCATCCTCCGAGGTAAATACATAATATGCTTTCTCATCCCACTCTAAATCATTTGTCACGGTTTCCCCAAGCTTTATAGGGATGTATTCCACCTTTTTGACTGTCATCCTGATGTTGACATTGCCGTGTCCATGCTCAAGCAAAAGCTCAACCTTGTCGTTCTCCTTTAATTCGTATTCAAAATTTCCGTAATTTGCATCGTTCCTCTCGTACACTACCTCGCCGTCCGCGTTAATGACAGTGTAGAGAAAACCAGCTTTATTCGAATAAAACTGATACATGGCGCCGTCACTCTCTGTCCCTTTCGCGGTAAACTCATAAAGGACTGCTTCCCCTTCCGCCAGCAGGGTCTCTGCCGGTTCGCCAAGTGTCAGGGGTATCGGGGTCAGCTTTGTCACTGTCAGCTCATAGCTTCCTGCCTTTTCCGACGTATTTTCTATGGTCAGCGTAATCGACTCATCCTTCGCAAGCCGCTTCCCATCATTCCATTCGCCGTCCAGCACACAGTTGGAGCCGTTAAAACCAATGACATACCTTCCTGCCTCCGCGGCGGTGAACTGGAAGCTTACGGATTCCTTTGCCGCAAGCGTGCCGGACTTCGGCTCGCCTGCATTCATCGCGTTATCACTGGCGGCAGCGACCTTTTTCAGCGTAAACCGGAACACTGCCTCACTGTACTCCTTTTCCGGTGCGTTTTCGTCCTTTGGCATATTGTTTGTAAACGTAAATGTAACCGTCTGCCCCTTTGCAAGTGTCTGTATGCCTGTCTCCCCGGAGCCTGTCCTTGCTGACGGCGTGTCTGTCACCTGACCATCATAGCTGACGGCATCGTTGACCGTCTGCACTGCGATGTAATAGTCGCCGTCTTCCGGAACAGTATAACGGACATATGCTTTCCCTGTCGTAAATCCATAGTAGGCATTTTCCACCTCGTCAGCCGCAAACGGACTTTCCTCGGTATTTTTGCCGTCCAGGGAAATGGCGTCCACCTTTTCAATCCTGACTGTGTAGAGCTTTTCCGATTCCGTCTCTGGAACCTTCAAAATAATTCTGTCATTCACATCCAGATCCACGTAATCCGTACCATTCAGCGCCGTCTCGCCCTGCACAGCGCCATTTCTGGTGCATACGTACGTAACTGCGGGTTCACCGCCTGCCGTGACTGCGTACAGCGCTTTTTCCTTTACGCGCATCTCATAATAACGGTCCTTTGCCGTGTCGGTCAGTCCGCTCACTTCCCTGCCCGGCTCAAGCGTGTCCGCCACGCTCACTTCCTCGATGCGCAGTGAGACAGACGACTTTCCTGCCTGATTTGCCGTTATGGTAATCGTCACGATATCGCCCTGATTGAAAAGTACCGTATCCCTGCTGCCAGATGCGTTGAATGTGCCAAACGCTTCTTTGCCGCCGATTCTTCCTGCAACCTTAAATTTTCCCCTGATTGCGGCTGCGGTAATCTTGTAGATTCCACCGCGCGGGACGACAAATTTTACTTCCTGCTCCTCGCCTGTATACGAAAAATCAAGTACCGTGGTTCCTGTCTCCGTCGCCGCTTTCATCATGGTATACGAAAGCGTATAGGTGCCAGCCTCCGTGTATTGTGCCTTGATAAATATCTTCTCGCCTGCTTTCAGGTACTGTTCCGCCTTGTTATCAGACGTACTTGCCTTTATATCACGATAGAACCTGCATCCAAATGTAACATCCTCCGGATTATGATAGGTATCTTCCAGCGCGAACGTATAGGTGGCGTCTTCCTTTGCCGTAAGCTGGTACCAGACTGTCCGGCTGTCGTTTTCCGCAATCGTGACGGATACTGCCTCCTCCTCGATAATGACGGGCTGCACAGGCGCTATCCTTGCGGTGACTGTCTGTGACGCCTCCGCGTTCTTATCCGTCTCTGCCGGCTCATATGCCAGTCTGTAAACAATCTTGTCCCCCTTGTCCAGAAGTTCTTCTGTGTAATCCTCCACTGTCCCGGTTCTTGGTTCGCCGTTTCGGGAAACAAGTGTCATTGTGACCTGTTTGTTGTCCTTTGCAATAAAGTACCTGTTTTCCTCCGGGGCGACAAAGCTGACCAGCATGCTTTCATTTCTGCCGAGTGTGACAGGCTCCTGCGGTAATGGCTGTGCCTCGCACAGGGTAACCTTCACTGTCACTTTTGTCTCCTGTAAGCCGTCATTTTGTATGCGCAGCAATGTTTCTCCGTTCAGGTCTTTTTCCAGATATACGCCGTCAGCCGCTTTTTTCAGTTCGCCTGCTGCATTGACGTTACCCAGATATACCTTCAAATCCGCACCCTTTCCGGCGTCGGCTATTTTTATTGCATAGGTGCCTTTTTTGAATGTTCTGAGTGCAAAGTGCGCCCACTCGCCTGCGGCTATGGAAACATCCGTGGCTGCCGGCTCGTCCTTGCCCGGTTCGACCGCGACTGGTTCGACCGCCTTCATGGTAACGGTAACATCCGCTGCACTGCTGCCCTCGTTGGTCAATGTATAACTGCGCGCGCCTTTTGCGTTCAGCTTTGCAATATCGTAAAAGCTGTCGCCGACCGTTGTGATGCCGTCCGCTTTCAGTACAAGCTGTCCGCCCGGCTGATTCACGTTGAAGCTGTAGTAGCCTGTCTCATACGCGTGGTATGTCAGCCCCACAGTCTCGCCTGCCTCAAGGTGGAGTTCATTCCCACCCAGCCTTAGTTCTGTGTTTGCGGTGACGTTCAGCACGCAGGACGCATCCTTTTTCGCGCTTGCGGAGGACATTTTGATAATCATCCTGTCATCCTTTTTCATTGACACGGACGCGCCGTCTGACAGCCCTCTCCATGTGTTCTCCTTGTTCATCACGCGCTCCATCGAGATGCCTGCCTTGCCATCCTCTATTGCCGAAACGTCAAAGCTGTAATTTACAGGCGTGTTTACACTCAGTTCATAGTACTGGGTTTTGCCTGTCTCGATTGCAATCGGGTTCATGCCCACGCTTAACACGCTGGTATGAATCAATGCCGGCCTGTACAGCTTCACGGATGCCCCGGCTGTCTCGTCAAGCCCTGTGACAGTGGCTTTTACCTTCGTATTCTTCATCAGGTAGCTGCCATCCGCGTACGCCCACTGGACGCTTGCCTTTTCCTTGTCATAATCTGCCCGGAACTCGTATCTGCCCGTCTCGGGTATGGTGAATATGTACTCCTGAACACTGTCCTTTGGCACGGATATCTCTGTCGACTCCTCCACAAGCTCTTTTGTCTTCGAGCTGATTGTAATAGTACCCTTTGTCTCCCTGACCACACTTCCCTTCGCGGAAAATGACAGTGTCAGGTATACCGTCTCGCCCTTTTTCAGGCTGACAGAACCGTATGGCGTCTCCACCGCGATGCCGCCGGAAGTCTTTATTTCCGGATACGCATAGGACAGTCCATCGACTGGATTCTCACCAACTGTCGTGGCAATTTCATATACGCCCTCTTCCTCCGCCGTAAACCTAACAATCTGTTTTGCTCCCTTTTCATCCTTGTCCTCAAGGGTGAACGAGTACGGCGCTCCGGCTGTAAGGGCATCCGCGCGCAGATTTGCCGCGGTCACAAGCAATGCCCCGCTGGCAGGATTTGCACTTTCTGCATCATTCGCCCATACCTTGATATATCCCGTCTCTCCGGCATTCAATGTCCTTGTATAGCTTCCCTGCACCACGCTGCTTTGCGTGGATCCTGGCGATGTCAAAAACGTCACGTTCGCATTGTCCTTTGCTGCGTCTGCGGGCTTCCATGAGATGGTGTAATCCGCCCGCACCGATGCCGTGAACGAATAATAGCGCACTTCCTGGCTTTCCGCAGCAATCGGTTCCACCGTCTTCTCCTCGTCCAGTACCAGCCGCTGGATATCCAGTGTCTTGACTGACACGGTCACATCTGACTTTACCGCCACTGTTGTTCCGTCATCCTTCACAATGTCGGCAACTGTATTGTGGTTCAGTCTCAGCGCAAGCTTCTCTCCTGTCTTCATGGAAAGAATCTTCTCTGTTTTGACACTTGCTGCCACATCGGCGCTGCCAAACAATTCTTTGCAGATGTCAACGGACACAGTGTGCATCGGTGTTGTATCCTCACTGGCACGCGCTGCGACTGTGGCGCCAAACGCATAATAGCCGTCCTTTGGCGCGGTAAAGGTATACCACTTCCGCGTATCATTGTCAATTGTGACAGCTGCCGTGTCGGTAATCGCCGTGACAGGCACCTGCGTTACGGTCAGCGCCGCGTCCTTCGCCTCGGTGTCTCCCTCTGCGCCATTCCCTGCCGTCACCTGGATGTACATGCTGTCACCAGCCTGGATGGCGGAAGTTTTAGACACGGTCAGGCAGTCTCCCTCGATGTCGACTTCATCATAATCCTTGTCATAGTACTTCTCAATCCGGCTGCCTTCCTCGCCATTTACCCCGAAATAAAACTGTGCCTTTTCTGTCGTAAATGACGGCACGGCGTACTCCACGATTTCCGTCGTCCCTTTCGGTATCGCAATCGTTGCACCCTCAATTTTTCTGCGCTGCTCCGCCCCTGTCACGGTGACAGATACGGTAAAGCGCTTCTCCGCGTCAGTGATTTCGGGAACTGCCTTCCATTCAATGACAAGCTTTTCCCCTTCCGCAAGGCGGAAGCTCCTGACTGTCTCCTCCGCCCCATTTGTTATGTCAGGCTCTACCCTGACCGGAGCGTCCCCGGCCGCGGTCGTGAAATTCACCACCACGCCGTCTGTCTCTTTGTACGCAAATGTATAAACGCCTGCGGTGCCTGCCGTAAAGCTGACATACCTGACCTGGTTGTCCATGTCAAGCTCGACAGTGCTTGTCGGGTGGCTTCCAAGCTTTAATTCCTCCGCTGCCACCTCCTCGCGGCAGGTGACATACATGTTTCCATCCTCTTTCACGTTGAAGATATCGGTCTCGCCCGCCCTGAGCTTCTTGTCCTCCAGCTTCTTTCCATTCTGGTAGAATGTGTAGACATTGTCCTCCCACGCAGTAAAGGTGACATCGCTTCCGGCTTTCACCTCGAGCGGCGACTCCTTTGTATGTGCCTTTGTCAGCCTGACAAGCTCGCTGCCTGTCACGGTCACGGTCCTATTGCCTTTTACCCTGAAATAGACCTTCTGGTTTTTCTCAAGGAAAATTTTATTTGTCTTGTCCGCTATCACCCTTCCGTCACTGCCGTCGTAAAACGTATTGGACGGAATCTGAAAACGGTACGTGCCATAATGCGGCGCGGTAAACGATACCCATGTCTCTGTTTCCGGGTCGTCATTTTTGATGACAAGCGGAACGTCCTCCGACAATACTTCCAGCCGTCCCTCGTAGTCCGGGTCGTATAGTGCCAGAATCTTCTCATAGAAGCTGTTCCATGCCGGCTCATAGTCACCGCCATAGCCGCTGCCGTCCTTGACTGCATATACCGTGACCATCCACCGCGCAATGACTTTTTTGGTAATCTTCGAAGTCAGTGAAATGGTCGTCGTGCCCGGGCTCAGTGTCTTAAAGGTCGCAGAAAATGTGCCTGGATTTCCCTTGACAGTAGCAACCTTTGTATTACTGCTTTTCCATGTCAGCGGGTCACATACCCTCTCCTTCGTTGATATATTGTAGATACCAAGGGACAGTGTATAAATATTCCCGGCAATAAACCGGTATGGTTTGGTAATCGGTTTGCCATAGTTATTCTGATTCGGGTCATCCTTGTACAATTGATAGCTGTAAATATTAATACTGCAACCGCCAAGCCTGTGCTCCAAATCCCCTGTTAAATCGACATTGTTATAGCTTGTAGGAAGATTCGTTGTCTTTGTCCTGACGGTAGCTGTCTTCTCCGCCTTCTGGTTTCTATACAGCGGTGTCACAGAAATTGTATAGGAAGAAAGCTTGACAAGCTTTGTGTTGTAAAATGTATAGGCAAACGTTTTTGTTTTTGCCCTGGTTCCCGTATAATAGTTAAATGCAGGATATGTTGAGCTTCCATCGACTTTTATTTTTCCAGTCGCTTCATCTATATCTGTTTTCTTGTACTGAAGCCATGACAGCGCATTCTTAAGCTCTTTTGCATCCACATTGTCAATGTCAGAAATCCTGTACGGATTGCCAATGACAACCTTATCAACCACATTGCCCCTTGCATCCTTCACTTCAACCGCATAGTCATATACGCTTCCGTCATCCGCCTCGTTGCTGTTTGCGGGATGTGTGAAGGTAACCGTGACAGACCTGTTATCCACATAGGTCACTTTCAGCCCTTTCACCGCATCAATCTGTGCCGATGCCAGCTTCACCGTCGTCTCCATCGGACTGCCGTCGGCGTCGAAATCGGTCACTGCAAGGTCAAAGCCTGCCTTGTTTGGAAAAACTGCCGTAATTTCCCAGTCGTGCTCGAGCCTGTCTGCTCCCACATCCTTGATTTCAAATCCGTTTTCCTTTGCCGCCGCAATCATTTCCTTTGTCATTGTGATGCCGCAGGAACGGTAGTCCGGTATTTTTTTCTTCCTTGCGTCCTTGTACTCAAGGCAGTCAGACAGCCGAATCGTCTGACCCACTGTCATTTTGACCTTTTTCCCGGCAACCGACGCCGGAACTGCCGTGATGGTCAGCGCTATCTGCGCATCATAACCATAGTCATACTCGTGCTGCGCATTGTCCCTCACGTAGATATACACGGTCTTTCTGCCATTGAGGTCGACACCCTTGAGGGTAATCAGGCCCTTGTTGCTAATCTGGGCATATCTTGACTGTTCCAGACCGGGTTCAAACGGCTCGTCCTCCTCACTGTCATATATGGTGTAGCCAAGCTTTGGCATCAGGTAATTTTTGAGCGCCGCCTTCTCCTCCTTGAGGGTCGGGACAAGCGAATATCTGCGCTGGTCAGGCTGTTCGGCGGCGTCATTTCCGCCTGCCCTGTCGGAAAAATATCCGTACACATTCAGCTGTGCCTTCTTTGCGGACAGCTCAACCGTATAGGTGTCCATGTCAATGGTTCCGTCCGGATTCACCGGATGTGTCACCGTGTTTTTCTTGTCCGCATCACTGGCCTTAATGGTAAAGTCAAGTGCCAAATCCTGTACCTGCGGCTTTGTGGTCTTAAATTTTTTGACCACCCCGCCTGCGGAAAGCGCCACCACCGAGCCGTCATCGAGCATTCTCGCCGCACTGACATTCCTCACATAGAAAATATACTCATGCCCTGCCTCGATTCCTGCTATTTTCTCGATATGCGCCTTGAGCTTTTTGTCGTACTCCCTGTTCAGCGCCTTTGCATCCAGCTTCTCATTTTTTGCATAGGAATAGACTGGCTGCACTGCAAATCCGGCAGCCTTCCACTGGCCGTTTTTCATGTCGGCAATCGCCGTGTCAAAATCAGCCGGTTTCCATTTCTTTCTGTTCTCATACGCTGTGCCCTTTGTGACATCCACCACGTAAATTTCCCTGCGGTATCCGTCATCTGGCACTGTAAAATACAGCTTTGCAGACTCGTCGAGCGCCGTGATTTTCTTCACGGAGGATGCTGTCACCTCCCTGACCGTAATCTTTGTCGACGCTGCTTTTGCCTCTTTTCCCTTGCTGTCCCTGACAGGCACGAATTCCCCATCCGCATTCTCATACACAGGGTACGCCTCGATCACAGTGGCTTCCTTCCCTGCCCTGAGCGCCGTCACCGCGCCAGTCTCGGGGTCAAGGCTGATATACTCGTTTTTTGTCGCCCCGCCCTTGATACGGTACCGGATGCGAATCACATCACCCATCTGCGCCTTTGTAATCTTGAGGTTGAGCTGCTGCCGCTCACCTACCGCCATCTTGGAGACAACGCCGTTAAACGCCATGGATTTTGGCGCAACAGCCTTGGTGAAGTCGTCGGCAAGCACAACATCGGCAAGCGTGAAGGTCTCTGTATATCCGTCCTCCCATGTGATGCAGAATGTCTTTGCGGTGTCCTCCTCCGTAAGCGGAAACACGACCTTAATATAGCGGTTCTGGTTCCATGTATCCGAACTGCGGAAATATCCCCCCGCGTTCCAGATGGCATTCTGGTAGACAAAATGCTCTTTTGCCGCACCAAAATCATTCCAATACTCCTTCGGCGCATAAATCTGGAAGCCAAGAATATTGGTGTCCTGTAAGGTTTCCTTTCCATTCCTGCCAATGACCGTCTGCGGTTCCTTGCTGTCATAGAACTTGACCGCCCCGCGCGGTTTTATGGTATACGTCGCGCCGTCAAAGTCATAGGCGATGCCTTTTGCGGAAAGTGTGCTGTTAATCGCCGTGATGTCCGCACTGCCCCTTTGGTCTATCACGACCGCCGCCGTCCCATGGGTAACCGTGTAGCTCTCCTGCAACGGCGATACCAGGTCGTTTGTCAGCTTGATGGTATATTTGCCGCCAAACCGCAGGTATTCCTTATCCGGTGCCTTGATTTCCCTGTCATCCCGCTGGATAATATAGGAAGCCGCACCGTTAAACGCGGGATAACCGCCCTGTTTGTCAATATTGTACTTATATGCGAAGCCTTCCTTGTCCGTTCCGTCCTCGTTTTTTCCGTCCCATGTCACGTCAAAGCTTCCTGCCGCGATCTCCGCATAGTCAAAAAATACCTGGTCTTTTTCAACGATGCCCTGGACATCAATCCCCTCCGTCAGGAGTGCGTCCGCCTTTTCACCCGCATAGAGGATGTCTGTGGGCAAGGTCTTTGGTGTAATGGTGATTTCACGCGGACTGACTGTAAGCGTCACATCCGTGCAGAGCTTCCGCCCATTCTCAGACAGCGGCGCATATGTTACCGACGCGCTTTTGTCCTGCGCCGACGCTGCCGCATCTGCCCCCATCCTTAACGCGCCGCCCTCATACCGCAGCCCGAGGGTGTATGTCCCGCCGTATACGGCATTCTTATTTTCATACCAGTTCCCATTTTTTACCCAGTATATGTTTATCTTTGCAGGGTCATAGCTGTCGCCTGTGTTCACGATGGATTCCGCCGGAATCCTGCTTTCCTCCGTCAGCGCCTCGTCCGTGAAAAAGCCAAGCGCCTGTACCACCTTATTCAGGTCGACCGGCTCTCCGTCGTACACATGTCCCAGCACCTTGATTTTTTCCGCGTCCGCCTCAACATAAATCTGCTGGTCATAGAAGCTGACAGGCGCAACCGACTCGTGATGCCGCTCCTCTTCAGTCTGCTGATAGGTCTTCTCGTCCCATGTCGTGTAGTTAAAGCCCTTTATGCGGTCATTGCCTTCAAGCCATGCTATCCTGCCAGTCCAGTGCACTGCCACACCGTAGGTAAAATCCCTGTCAAAAACGGTGCCGTCCGCCGGAATCCATTCTGCCGGTTCCTTGTCCTGTCCGGATGCAGGATCCTTTGCCTTTCGCAGAACCTGCCATTGAACACCGGCAAGCTCCATATCCGGCTGATGCCCGTTTTCTGCCCCGTAGGCAGCGATTTCCTCATCTGTCGGGAGTGCATAGTCTCCCCTGCTGTCATCGGTGAGCGCATTGTATTCCTCCATGCTGTTGTGGGGCAGCTTATAGATGGTAAAGTCCTCTTTGTTGACCTTTCCCAGCCCTCTTTTCATGGATGAAATATTCTCGCCGTCCTTGACATAGCGTGCGACAGGAACGACAATAACTTCCTGCCTGACAACCTTGAAATATACCGCTGCCTTTGCAGACTGGTACACGTACTCCGGATCGTTGTAGGTTACTGTCAGCCGGTAAAAGCCCACACCTTTAAAGGTGTCAAATGTGCCGTCCGCCGCGTCCGTCCAGCCAAGCTCCCCTTCGTTCTTACTCAGAAATTCGTCAAAATCCCTGTACTGTCTCTGTTCCGCATCCCACTTTTTCAGAAATGCCTCATAGCTGTCCAGCGTCGCATAGCTCCAGGTATAGGAGAGCACATCATCCGTGGAAGCAACCGGAAGCGCGTCGCCGATTCCGCCATCCGCACTGACCTGGTAAACCTTTGCCTGCTTATAGGACGCGCGGTTCCCAAAAAGCGCCTTCTGGTCATAAATCTTTGCTGCCGGATTTTCCAGCGTGCCCTGGCGAATGCCGCCATCCGCGCCGGAATCAGCCTGTGGTTCCAGCGATTCCTTGTTGTCTGCCATAAACGCAGTCACAATGTCATCCGTCACAATCTGCACGCGCTCGGTGCGCATCCCCTCAACAGGCACGGCCAGCGCCGTGTCCTCAAGCGTTTTTGACGTGATGTCCACAAGATGGTTTCTGTCTGCCGAGTTGGTGGTCACGTCCGTTATCAGCAGTCTCCCTTTCGGAGACTGAAGCTTTTTGCCGTCATTATCATATAAAACCTTGTAGCCTGTAAAGCGCACCCGGAACGTAAACGCTACCGATTCCAGTGTTGACGCCAATATGGCGTCTGGAAGGTCGATTTCTTTTAGCTCATCCGCATCCTCTGTCACGACCCTGAGCGCCCCTGTGACTTCCTCCCACTCGACTGTTCTCGGGTCAACGTCAACCGGCTCCTCATCCTTCCTTGTCACGCTGGCAACCCGGCGCTCAAGGATAAACTCCGGCACATAGTACTGTGTCTTGTCCTTGTCACTGTTTAAGATGCTGCCGCTGTAAGACGTTCCCCAGAAATCAGGAGCTGTTTCCAGCGCTTCGCTCCCTGCCTCCATTGTACCTGTCTCCTCATTTTTTACCATGGGATAGACCCCATAGGAAATGGCAGACAGTGCCTTTGTGACATCAGCCGCAGTCATCCCGTCACGGAAATTTGCCGCCGTCAGGCTTGCCGGGTCTATTTTGATGACAACAGGGGCTGGGTCAATGGTAAAACGAACCGCCTCACTGTGCGACTTTTCATACGCGCCCTCATCACCGGGATAGCGCCAGATGATATAGTACTCACCAGCATCCGCAGGCTCCGCTTCCACCGGCTTGTAGACATACTCGCCATCCGCGATTTCGCCTGCTTCCTCGTCCACCTTGTATGAACTGCCGCTGTTCAGGCGGATGCGCGTATACCACGCCGCCTCCGGAACTGCCCCCTCGAGAACCGTGTCAAACCCGCCATCCTTATCCTGCACAAACACAGTCGGCGCGCCGCCCGCTTTCGTGACGGCTCCTGTCTCATCCGTCACGGCTTCCGCAAAAAGGTCTTTTGCCACCTCGTCGACTGTCCATGCCTTCTCCGGGCTATATATCTGGATTAAGTCCTCGCCGGCGTCCTTCCGGGTGAAACGAACCTGTGTCTTCTGGCGCTCTCCCACTTTGATTCGATAGGACTCCTCCACGGTAAGGCTGTAGTTTCCTGCCGCGTGCTCCGTGAGGGCAATGTCCCCGATGGTCAGGACATAGTCCATGTCCCTGCCAAATCTTTCTGCCGCATCCATCGGCCTGCGCTCGCCGCTCTCATCCACCACAAAAAGCTGCAGCGGCAGTGCGGTATCCTTTGCCGCAAGGATGTCCCTGCTGACATTGTATTTCCCATCCTTGTAGCGGATGATACAATTTTCGTTTACTTCCTCTATATATTCTGCCGCTGTTTTTCCCGGCATGACACTCCTGTCAAACACAAGCTCTGTTTCGGCTTTCTCAATCGTAAGGAGAACCGTCAGGTCCTTTTCCAGTTTGCTGCATATGCTGTCCACGCCGGATAAGTCCATGGAGACTGTCAGCGTGTAGCTGCCTGCATCCGTCGGAAATGCGTTGACAAACGGTGTGTCTGTCTCTCCTTCAGCAGCTGCCTTCCGCACCCACTTGTATGTAAGCCTGTCCTTGAGTGTCTCCATCGGCTCGCCGTCAACCTCGACGTGAATCCAGCTGCCCACTGCCTGCTGGAACGCGCTGCATTTACTGTCCGATACATACTCCGTGATGAAGTGCAGATCGTTTCCGCCAAGCACGCGGGTAAATCCATTGTCAGCCTGCGCGTAGGCATCCGCCTTTCTGTCGTCAAGAACAATCCTTGCCGCGGATGTCGTGACAGCCGGCATGTCTTCTGCCGGCTGGGTTGTTGTCTCACCCTCCGCCGCTATCCCAACCGTGGTTTCAGTCTCGTCATCATCTGTCTCGATAGCGGACGACTGCATTTCTCCGTCAGTGGTCTCACCAGTCTCCCGCACGGATTCCTCCTCCGCCTGCGACTGCCCGCCAGATGCCGGAGCATCGGTCTCGCTGGTTGTTTCTGACGCTTCCGCGCCTGCCGCCGTATCTGCCCCGGCATCCTGCCCTGCCCCGGACTCCGGCACACCTCCGGCATTCTCGCCGATATTGTCCGCCTGCGTGTTTTCGTCTGCCGCTGTCCCTTCTGCCGCCTGGCTCTCCGATGCCAGCGCTGTCACCGGCATTGACTGGAATGCCATTGCCACACTCAGCATGACTGGCAGCGCATGTTTTAGCAAAGCATGCTTAAACAGGTTTCGTCTAAACATTATCATAGTCTCCTTCCATGTTTTATCAGGTTAATCAGTATCGCGTGTCATTTATTATATTGTCCAATAAACATTCTGGCAAAAAATGCCAGTCCCACATAAATGATTATACTTAACATTTTTCTTTTTAGTAACCCCTTTTCCCTATATTTTTTTCGTTTATTTCTACAATCTTTTTTTACAATGCACAATATCTTTTTGTTAATTTTGTATGTTTCCATTGTTTCATTTTGCAATATGCACAAATCATGTCTGCAAATATTATCTTTATTTGTATTGTCTATCTGCAATTGTCTGCCCCCAGACATAAAAAACCTCCTTTCTGATAAGAATTGTAATATCTTGATTCTTACCAAAAAAGAGGTATTTTTAGGCTACACTCCTTTTATTTTGCTTCCACCGTCTTTGCTTCCGTATTTTTGCGGAACAGATGAAACTCCTTTTTCGCCTTAGGCTGTGCTTTTTCCTTCTCCTTGTCCTTAAAACCTGGAAATGCGATTGTCTTGTCCTTATTTTTTTCTTTCATTTTTACGCTCTTGCCGCTGTACTGCCGCAACAGTTCATCAATGCGCTTATAATACTCCTCATTACGCTTGTCCTCCTGTTCGTACCTTCCTGTAATGCGTTCCTCGTCGCGCTCCTCCATCAGCCGGAACTGATAGTCAAGCTCCTTGCACAAATCGCCTTTGACGCTTTCCGATATACGCTGTACAAGATGCTCTGCCATCTCCTCGTTATTGGACGCCACAGCCTCCTTAATCAGCTTCTGGAACAAATACTGCAGACGCATCGTCTGTTCCTTCGTCGCCTCCTTTACCGGGCTTTCCGCGGTATATGCGCCTGCCTCGTCAAGCGAATGCATCTCCTTTATCTCAATCATGTTTTTCATACTGCTTCTGCCGCCGTCTGCCGCCTCCGTATCCTTTGCAGCTTCGTCAGCCGCAGCCCTGGCCTCCTCGTGCTTCCTGTTTCCGAATCTTTCGTTCCACCGAATTTCCTCCGAATTTTTTAATGGCACCATCTTTGTCTCTCCTAACTTTGATATTTTTGTCAACTGCTTTTGTGCAAAGGGATTATCTGCCCTCATACCATCCTCTCCTTCACTGTACATCTGGTTTAACAAAGTTTTCACAGCCTTAAGCTGCAGTCCCTGGTCTTTCAAGTCTTTTATCTGTATAAAACGGTCGATATCCTCTTTTGTATAGATCCTGTGCCCCTGCTCATTGCGCCCGATTGGCAGTTCCAGTTCCTCCTCCCAGTATCTAAGCACGTGGGATTCCACATGCACCTCTTTCGCAGCTTCATTAATCAAATATCTCTCTTTTTCCACCTTTCAATCTCCTTTCTTGTCGTATCCAATCCTATTTTGTCAAATTTCTATGATCGAGTAGGGGTTCCCTGCCCGCCGCGCCCCCCCATGCGCCGCTTCAGCGGCATATTTCCTCTGCATGGGGCTGCGCATAAAAAGAGGACCGGTATCCACCCTGTCCTCTTTAGTAAAAAATAATACATTATTTTATTTTGCAAGATTCGCAAACTGCGTGTAGTCTGGCAGCCAGGCAAGGTTAATCGTCCCGATTGCGCCATTCCTCTGCTTGGCGATAATGATCTCTGCCACATTCTTAAGCTCCGTGTCTTTATTGTAATAGTCATCGCGATAGATAAACATGACAACATCGGCATCCTGCTCAATCGCGCCCGACTCTCGCAAATCCGAGAGCATCGGTCTGTGATCCGGCCGCTGTTCAACAGCACGTGAAAGCTGCGAGAGGGCGATGACCGGCACATGGAGCTCTCGCGCCAGCGCCTTCAGCGACCTTGATATCTCTGAAATCTCCTGCTGCCGGGACTCGTTCTTTCCCGAACCCGTCATCAACTGCAAATAGTCTATGATAATCATCTGCAAGTCGTACTCAAGCTTAAATTTCCTGCACTTGGAACGAAGCTCGCCAATGCTGATACCCGGTGTGTCATCAATCAGCAGCCGGGACCTGCCAATTACATCTGCGCCCTCTATCAGGCGCTCCCACTCGTCATCCTTCATGTTTCCTGTCCGGATTGACTGCGAGTTCACTTTTGATTCAAGGGACAGCAGACGGTTTACCAGCTGTTCCTTTGACATTTCCAGCGAAAAAACTGCCACTGCCTTGCCGTCATGGAATGCGACATGCTGTGCAATATTCAATACAAACGCCGTTTTTCCCATGGAAGGGCGCGCAGCCACAAGTATCAGGTCGGACGGCTGGAATCCGGCAGTTTTGTAGTCCAAATCAAGAAATCCTGTCGCAATACCCGTGACGGCGCCCTTATTTTTGGATGCCTCCTCAATCAGGTTCATCGCATTCATGACAATCTGCCGAATCGGTACAAATTCCCCATTGTTTCTCTTCTGTACAATATCAAAAATGCTCTTCTCCGAGGTTTCAAGAATAGCCTCCAGGGAGTCATTCTGCGCGTAGCAGCTGTTTGCTATCTCCTCATTCACGCGGATAAGTTTCCGCAGTACCGCCTTCTCTGCAACAATATTGGCATAATATTTTATGTTTGCGGATGTCGGAACCGCGTCCATGACATCCCTTATGTACTCCAGACTGTAAATCTCGGGCGGCACGCCTTTTTCCTTGAGCCGCTCCTGCAGTGTCACGAGGTCTACCGGCTTTCCCTCGTCATTTAGTTCCACCATGGCATCAAACAAAATGCCATACTGCTTTCCATAAAAGTCATCGCCGCTAATCTGTTCACTCGCTACGGTAATAGCCTCCTTGTCCATCAGCATGGATCCGATTACCGACTGCTCTGCCTCTATGCTGTGAGGCAGGACCCTTTTTAAAACCGCCTCATCCATTTCCGGCATAATAACCAATGTCCCTCCCTTATCCTAAGTACACAAAACGTTTTACGTTGCGTCGACATGTACCCTGAGCTTTGCTGATACCTTTGGATGCAGCCTGACTGTAACCTCATGTGTGCCAGCCATTTTTATCGCCTCATTCAGCTGTATTTTTTTCTTGTCAATCTCCCTGTTGTACTGGTCTGCGACAGCCTTCGCAATTTCCTTCGACGATACCGAGCCAAATGTTTTTCCGCCCTCTCCGCCTTTTATCTCTACCTTGACAGTCATCTGTTCAAGCTCTGCTGCAAAGGCCTGCGCCGCTTCCAGCTGCTCCCTGGCTATCTTTTCCTCGTTCTTCTTCTGAAGCTTTAATGTGTTCATGTTGGCGTCGGTAGCTTCCACGCCTAATTTCTTGGGGAGAATGCAGTTTTTGGCATATCCGTCCTTGAGCTCTACCAAATCGCCTTTCTTTCCCACTGATTTTACGTCCTCCAATAAAATTACCTTCATAATGCTTGTCCTTTCTGTATTCTAATGAAATACCCTCCTAAATGGCGCCTTCCTCCAACATCTGGTTCAGTATGTCTTTTACGACAAATATCGCCCTCTCCGGAGTGGTATCAGACAGCTGTGCCCCTGCAATGTTCATATGTCCGCCGCCGCCGAGGCGTTCCATGACAATCTGCACATTGACCTCATCAATTGACCTTGCAGATATATATATCTTACCGTTATATTCCGTAACCACAAAGCTTGCCTTAATGCCATTGATATCCAGCAGCTCATTTGCCGCCTGCGCCCCGACCTCCGTCGGGCTGTCAAGCCCCTCCGAGGGACAGATTCCCATGGCATAGGCGTTCTTGTAAATCTCGGCGTTTCGAATTGCTTCCGCCTTTGCCTTGTACTCCTTGACGCCATCCCGGAACATCTTCCGGACCCTTGTCACATCCGCACCGCATCTGCGCAGAAACGCTGCCGCCTCAAACGTCCGCACACCGGTTTTCGCCGTAAAGTTGTTCGTGTCCACCATAACGCCCGAGTACATGCAGTCCGCCTCATTGCTCCGCACTTTGACCGTGCCCGCTATATACTGAAGCACCTCGGCGACCATCTCGCAGGTGCTCGACGCATACGGCTCCACATACGACAGGGTAGCGCTTTCTATCACTTCCGAGCTCTGCCTGTGGTGGTCGAGGACTACCACAGTCTTGCAGCTGCGAATCAAATCCGGGCACTCCGTTATGCTGGGCTTGTTCACATCGACCACCACCAGTACCGTACTGCTGTCCGCAATCTCCTGCGCCTCGGCGCTGCTGATGATAAAATCCTCCTCGTACACATTCCTGTCCCGAAACAGTTCGACCAATGGCTTTACTGAAGTCGTGATATCATTGATGACAATATGCGATTTTCTGTCAAGCGCCCTTGCAATACAGCTGATACCCACTGCCGCGCCAAACGCATCGGCATCCGCCAGGCGGTGTCCCATAATCAGCACCTTGTCCTTGCTCGTGATAATCTCCTGAAGGGCATTCGCCTTCACGCGCGCCTTCACGCGTGTATTCTTCTCTATCTGCTGGCTCTTTCCACCATAGTATACGATGGAATCCGGCGACTTCACCACTGCCTGGTCGCCGCCGCGCCCCAGCGCCAGATCAATTGCCGTCCGCGCAAACTCACAGTTCTGAATATATGTAGGCGCATCAACACCCATACCGATACTCACGGTGACAGCCATCTCGTTTCCAATATTGACCGTCTTGACATCCTCCAGCAAATCAAAGCGGGACTCCTTCAGGTTCGACAGCGCCTTCTTGCGGATTATCACCAGATACTTGTCCTTTTCCGTCTTGCGGACAATGCCGTCCACGGACGAAATGTATTTATTGATTTTCCTGTCAATCAGCGCCATCAGAAGTGACCTTCTGACATCCTCAACGCTCTCAAGCGCCTCATCGTAATTATCAATATAAATCATTCCCACGGCAAGGCTCTGCTCGTCATTCTCACGAAGCGCACGTTTCAGGTTCGTCTCGTCGAAAAGGTAGCCTGCTATCAGAAAATTCTCATTTCCGGCGCTTTCTAACACTTCACTGTTATCCAGCACATCCTTTATGGAAATTCTCTTTAGCTTCAGGATATACTCCCGTTCCTCAAAAGAGAGTTCCATCTCCATATCCTCGTCAAATTCAAGCTTGTCCTTTGTTACAGCCGGAAAAACAGTACTGATGGGCTTACGGTATCCTTTCTCCTTGTGGATAATCCGCTCAAAAGCAATGTTTGTCCATATAATCTTGCCCGCTTCATCCATCAGCACATGCGGAAGCTCCAGATCCCGCAGGAGCTTTCGCTGAACCTGCCCATACTGCGTCGCAAAGTCAATGAATTCATTCATGATGATGGGCTTATTCCGGTACAGCAGCGCACTGTTCACAATCAGATAGAATGCCAAAAAGCCTGAAACACAGATGCCAGCCTTAATATTTAAAAAATAAATTCCAACGTTTACCAGAGCCAAAAAGATGCCAAGTATCAGGGTTGTCTGAAGATATATTTTCAAATGTCCTTTTAATCTTACTTTCTGCTTCATGTATGATACCTCCCGTAAACACGTTTCGGGACACGAAAAGTCTTATCTTTATTATTTCTTATCTAGTATACCATTAATTCATATAAAGTTCCATAGCGGATTTTGTCTGTTAAAGTCGCAATCCCTAAAAATGTGCATAAATATCAATCAGATTTAACAGGATTTCCACAATCTTCTCCATATCCTCCACACAGGCAAACTCATTTCTGCCATGATGCCCCTCGGAACCAGTACACAGATTCGGGCATAACAGGCCGTCAAATGACAGCCGCGCCCCATCCGTTCCGCCGCGTATCGCCGATATCCTCGGTTCCACACCCGCACGTTTCATGGCTTCCACGGCATTGTCAACAATATACATCTCCTTCTCTATCATTTCACGCATATTGCAGTAGGAATCCTTCATATCCACATGAAATGTACCCGCACCATATTTTTCATTCAGCTTCTCCGCGGTGCTGACAAAAACAGCCTTTCTCTGCTCAAATTTTGCCTTGTCATGATCCCTGATAATATACTCCGCGGACGCTTCCTCCACCGTTCCCCTGATGCTGTCCACATGGTAAAATCCCTCATATCCCTCAGTGTTCTCCGGGCACTCATCGGGAAGCGCGCCGATAAACTCATATGCAAGCTTAATGGCATTGCGCATAATATTTTTTGCATAGCCGGGATGGACACTCTTTCCGGTGACAGTGAGCACAGCGCCTGCGGCATGAAAGCACTCGTAGCTCATGTCGCCAAGCTCACCGCCATCTACCGTATACGCGCAGTCCGCGCCAAATCCTTTGATGTCAAAATATTCAACACCGTTTCCGACCTCCTCGTCCGGTGTAAAGCCAATGCAGATTTTTCCATGATTTATTTCCGGATGTGTCAGCAGCTGCTCTGCCATAGCCATGATTTCCGCCACGCCTGCCTTATCATCCCCGCCGAGAAGTGTATTGCCGTCCGTCACCACCAGACGCTTTCCCACGCAGTTTTTCAGCATCGGAAAATCCGAGACATAGGTGACGATATTTTTTTCCGGATTCAGGACAATATCGTTACCGTCATAATTTTCAATCACCCGCGGGTTGACATTTCTTCCGCTTACAGCAGGAGAGGTATCCATATGTGCAATAAACCCAACTGCCGGAATATCCTTCCCATCCATATTTGACGGAATGACAGCATAGACATAACAGTGCTCCGCGTCATACCGCACATTACTTGCCCCAAGCTGCACAAGCTCTTCATACAAAAGCTTTGCCAAATCCCGCTGCTTCTCCGTGGACGGCACTTTATCCGCAGCTTCCTCCGACGACTGTGTATCAATCTTTACATAGCGCAAAAACTTGTCCAATACAGTTGAATACTCCATATGAATCCCCCCATCTTTACCTATCGTAAAATTTTCAATTTTTTATAGTATACCACTTTTTCCCAGAAATAAAAAGCATCAGAATAAAAGTAAAAAAACCGGCAGAGCTTTATCATCCGCCGGTTCCTTATGTTTGATACTATCAGTCGATTGTATAAGGCATCAATGCAATATGACGCGCCCTCTTGATTGCCACAGTAAGCGCCCTCTGATGCTTTGCACAGTTTCCTGTAATTCTTCTAGGAAGAATCTTGCCTCTCTCAGATACATATCTCTTTAACTTTGCTGTATCCTTGTAATCAATCACATTGTCCTTGCCGCAAAATACGCAAACTTTTTTTCTTCTGCGGATTCCGCCTCTTCTTTTCATCGGGGAATCAGCTTTTTCAGTTCTATTAAAAGCCATGATAAAGCCTCCTATTCTTTCAATCTTTTACAAAAGCAGAGTATTAGTTAAACGGTAACTCCTCATCAATTCCGTCCGGAATGTTCATGAAACCATCGCCTGCCGCCATCGGCGCAGCCGGCTGGCTGTTGCCGCCTCCGAAGCCGCCTCCGTAACTGTTATTTCCGTAACCGCCTTCAGAATTGTTATTTTTGCTCTCTGCAAACTCCTGGTCTTCCACAACAACTTCCGTGGTATAAACTTTTACGCCGTCCTTGTTGGTATAGCTGCCGGTCTGAATCCGTCCGGTAACCGCAATCTTGGTTCCCTTGCGCAGATACTTCTCTGCAAACTCACCGGATTTTCCAAATGCAACACACGAGATAAAATCCGCTGTGTTCTCATCATTGCCCCGGTTGAATCTTCTGTCCACTGCAAGCGTATATCTTGCAATCGCCATCTGGTTCTCACCCTGTGTATACCTGACTTCGGGATCTCTTGTCAATCGTCCCATTAAAATTACTTTATTCATATAAAAGTTCTCCCACTAAGCACCCTGTATTCCAATACAGGTGCACATTCTATTTCTCGTCCTGTCTAACGCACAAATATCTGACAACGTTCTCCATGAGACGG